>Ga0209118_1000152_pt1 | contig 45465 bp, 79 predicted proteins | sample BlaSpr_A8_Ref_M1_FD_187988 | JGI IMG/M metagenome (GOLD analysis project Ga0209118, IMG submission 187988) | Forest soil microbial communities from Thunder Bay, Ontario, Canada - Black Spruce, Ontario site 2_A8_Ref_M1 (SPAdes) (version 2) | ecosystem: Environmental > Terrestrial > Soil > Boreal... | reverse complement strand
CAAAGCCAACTGCCACACAAACTGCCACGGCCGGGAAGCCGCGTCGCGTAACGAAAACAACACACGGGGCCTAGGGTTCCCCGCATTCAGTCTATCAAAATGCAACACTACCAGCGCAGGGCAGCGCAGGGCAGCGCACCGGGCACCTAAACCTTTTCTCTTCAACGAACGCAGACTGCAAGGGAGCGCACCGCAGCGCATGGCAGCGAACCGCAACTGCCACTCAAACTGCCACTTCATTCCACCGGCACCCACAAAAATGCAGCAAACACCTGCCACGAATCTGCTATTCTCCCGGTCAAACTCGATCGAACACACAAGCCGCCGGGCGCTCCATGCACCGACGGAATCGCGCCCGGCATCCCGACATGAGGCCCGCATGAAGATAACCGACGAAGAGGCGGCCGGAAGGCTCCGGGAATATCTCGCGGAAGGGCGAACGCCTGCCGAGTGGCTGGCACGATTGCAGGAGATCATTCGAGCGAGCGTGGCCAAATCGAAGGGCATCGCATCCCTGGACTTGTATGTGAGTGTGGAAATTGTTCGCGGTAATGGGAGCAAGGTCCTGCAACAGACTGGCCGGGCTATCGGCCCTGTTGGGTGGCAACCGCGCACTCCAGACGGGATAATTTTGTCGCCGGCCGGACCTCTCCGTAACTTTTTGTTTCAGCCCAATGTGAGCGAAACACAGTGGGACCTTGCAATCGGCTTCCTCGAGCGACCCCCGGCTTAGGAAACACTGGCCCGAAGTTCTATAGACACGCCAGAACGAAAACTCCACTCTCGCATCTGAGATATTCGATTCGCTTTTCGTCCGGCCCCCAACGGGGGCGGAGCCGATGCTGACCAGCCGGCGAAAAGCAAATTCGTAGCGAACGCCGATGCGGTCGCTGGCGACTTAAGCCAGCGGCCATTTTTTTTTGGCCCAACGTCGCCCGCCACCGCGGGCGCCCGTGAAAAAGATTCTGGAGCGCACATGCCCACCCTTCTCGAACTGCAAACAAAGCGGAACACCATCGTCACGCAAGGCCGCGCGATTAACGACCTCGCCGAAAAAGAAAAGCGCGAGTTAACGCCGACAGAAATCGAAAATTTCAACAAGGCCATGAACGACTCGGACCTGGTGAAGGCCGAGATCGACAAGCTCAAGGAAGGCGAGGCGCGCACCAAGCGCCTGAACGACGCGGAGAACGAACTTCGCGCCCGCCCCGGCCGTCAGATCGAGCACGCGGATCCGGACCCCAACGCCGGCGACAAGGCCGGGATTTTCAAATTCCCGAAGCGCAGTGCCCACAGCATGCGAGAGATCAAGCTGGACCCCGCGAAGAAAATGAATTCCGCGGAAACGCGCACGGCATTTCGTCAGTTCATCGCGAACGGCTCGCAGAGAGACGAGCTGCGTAACCTGCAGATGGACCTCGACACCGCCGGCGGCTTCCTGGTCGTCCCGCAGCAATATGCGGCCGAGCTGATCGCCATCATCGACAACGCGGTCTACATCCGTCAGCTCGCCACGGTAATGACGCTCACCAGCGCCACGACCCTGGGCGTGCCCACCCGCGACGTGGACATCGCGGATTCCGACTGGACTTCGGAACTCGCGACCGGCAACGAGGACAGCGCGCTGGTTTTCGGCAAGCGCGAGCTGCAGCCCCATCCGCTGGCCAAGCGCATCAAGATCAGCAACAAACTCTTGCGCGCGGGCGCCCTCGATGCCGAAAGCATCGTGCGCGACCGTCTGGCCTACAAATTCGGCGTCACCCAGGAAAAAGCTTTCCTGCTCGGCAGCGGAGCGCAGCAACCCCTCGGCGTGATGACCCCGACGACCAACGGCTCGGGGATCTCCACCGCCCGCGACATCGTCACCGGCTCGGCCACGAACTACACGGCCGACGGCCTGATCAACGCGAAATACTTTTTGAAGCCGGGATATTGGGCGAACGCGCGATGGGGATTCCACCGCTTCGGGATCCAGCGCATCCGCCAGCTGAAGGACACCAACGGCCAGTACCTCTGGAACCCTTCCGGCATCGGACAGGCTTCTCTCGAAGTCGGCGTCGGCGATCTGATCCTCGGCCTGCCTTACTTCGTTTCCGAATACATGCCCTCGACGTTCACGACCGGCCTCTATACCGGCGTGCTCGGCGACTTCTCTTTCTACTGGATCGTGGACGCTCTCTCCATGCAGCTGCAGCGCCTGGTGGAGCTCTACGCCGTGACGAACCAGACCGGGTACATCGCGCGCGCCGAAATCGACGGCGCTCCGATTCTCGAAGAGGCGTTCGTTCGCATCATCAACTCGTAAGCGGACGGCATTCGGAATTTTATTCTTGACTCGCGGGAAACCGCGAAGGAGCTAACGAAATGGGAGTCAACCTTTCAAAGAATTTCAACGTCGTGCGCGTGGCGAACGCGGCCGCGGCCGGCACGACCGTCCTTACGGGAGTGCATGTCGACATGCAGGGATGGGACAACGTCGTTTTCATTTACGGCGTCGGCGCCCTGACGGCCGGGCAGGTCACGGCGCTCAAGGCGCAGAACGGCAACGCGGTCGGTGACGGCGACCAGGCCGATATCACCGGCGCCATCACGCCGGCCATGGCCGACGGCGATTCGAACAGGCTCCTGATTCTTGAAGTCGTGCGGCCGCTCGGGCGCTACGTGCGCCCGGTGCTGAACCGCGCCACGGCGAACGCGGTGCTCGATTTCGGCATCGCCATTCAATACAGCGGCGACAAGCTGCCGCCCGCGGCGCTCGACGCCACGGTCAGCCAGTTGTCTGCCTTTGTCGGCGTGTAACGCGACACGGCAGTTAAATTTTTTGGAGGATTCATCGCAATGTGGATCCAGATGATTTCGACGGCCGCGGGGCCCCGGCTCCCGCATGTGCTTCATTCCGAGCAGACCTATGAGGTCGAGAATGCGCTCGGCAAGGAGCTCATCGCCGCGCGCGCGGCAAAGGAAGTTCCGAACCCTCGCGCGAAAAAGCCCGAAGTGGAAGTGGCGGCCGCCGATGACGGCGCAAAGGCCGTGACACCCGGCACGGACAAACAATCTCTGATCGAACAGCTCCTCGGAGGGGAATTGTCTCCAAAGGAAAAGGCCGAAGCCAAGGCCAAGCTGAAGGCGATCGAGGAAGCCGAAAAAGCCGAAGCGGACAAAGAATAATTTGAAAGGGGGAGTCAGATGACCGCATCGCTTGTCACCGTGACCCCTCCGACGGCCGAGCCCGTCACCCTCGATGAAGCGAAACTCCATCTCCGCGTCACCGGAACCGACGACGACGCCTATATCGCCGGATTGATCACCGCCGCGCGGCAGCTCGAAGAGAAGATCCAGAACCGCGCTTTCCTCACCACGACGTTTCGCATGCAGCTCGATAGCTTCCCGGACCTGCCGAACGCCACCCTGAAATTTTTCGTTCCGACTTATTCGGTCGAATCCTACCTGGCGCGCGCCATTTCGCTGATGAGCGGCCCGCTGCGGCTGTTCCGCTCGCCATGCCAGTCGGTCACCTCGATCAAATACCTCGATAACAACGGCGTGCTGCAAACGCTGGCGCAAAATCCCGCGCCCGGGCAGCCCGGCTACATCGTGGACACGGATTCCGAGCCCGCGCGCATCGCGCCGGCGAACAACCTGCCCTGGCCGGTGACGCAGGCAATTCAATCGGCCGTGCAGGTTCTCTACATCGCGGGATACGGCAAAGCCTCGGACGTTCCGGAAACTACGAAGCATGCCATCAAGCTTCGCATCGGCCAGTTCTATGAAAACCGCGAACCCATCTCCGAGAAGATGACGTTCCCTGTTGCGGGTCTCGACGCTCTCGAATGGATCGACCGAGTTTATGAAATCCCCTAACGGGGCGCGTGTACGAAATTCCTTAGCCGCCTGTACTTACAGGCGCAGAGAAAAGAGGAGGAAACGAATCATGAGCGCAAGTCTGAAGTCAATCGTTGATGCAGGCCAGATCGGCAAATGGGTGAAGGCCAGCCCGGAGGAGGTCGCGGCGATCGTCGAATCGATGGGCGAACAAAATCTCCTGCGCAACATTCCTCCGAAGCAGGCGCCGAACTACCGGCATTTCGTTCGCGATGGCTACATCAGCATCACCGAGGGCGGCGACACCGAGGAGCATCCGACGGACGCCGCGGCGAAGCAAGCGACCGCGAAGTAGACGGGTTTCACAAAATTTCTTTTTGATCAGAAACGGAGAACAGCATGGCACGCAGATTTTCATGTCCCGGCAGCATCGCGGCGGTCGCGAGCACGTTAAAGACGCCGCTCGACCTCACCAGCACGGCGTTGACCCGGCCGAAGGTTTATTCCTTCATCCTCTCGACTCTCGGCGCGGCGGCCGATGGCGTCCTTGAATGGGTCCTGCAGCGCGCCACGGCGGCGGCCACCGCCACGGCCTTGACGCCGCGCAATATCGATCCGACGGATCCGGGCGTGGCCATCACCATCGCGCACACTCTGACCACAGTCGAATCCGCCTCGATCACGGCGAACTCGTCCGTGTTCGACCAGGGCATCAACCAGCGCGCGACCTATACCTGGAACTCATGGACGGAGGGAGCGCAGATCCTGTTGCCGGCGACGGCGACGAACCTGCTCCTCTTCGGCGCCCTCAGCTCCGTTGCGCCGGCTTATACCGGCGTCGCGAACGCGCAGGCTTTCATCGAGGAGTAATCCTTGCTGCAGCAGCACGCGAAACGCGTCGAGGGCGTCGCCATCACGGCGATGCCCTACGGCGAAATCATCGAGTGCCAGACATTCACCTGCGCGCATTGCCAGGCGATCGTGAACGTCGTGCCCGGCGCCGACGGCCCGCATCGCCAGAACGACGGCAGCGGACTTTGCATGATTTGTTTCGGTCTGACGTGCAAGCGCTGCCAGCTGGCGCAATCGAAGGGCGCACCCTGCACGCCGTGGGAAAAGAAGATGGAGCAAATCGAAGCGCGCGACCGCGCACTAAGGAGCTACGGAATATGAAAACGAAACTCTGGAAATACGGGATCCCGCTGATCGCGCTCGCGTTGGCACTCGCGGCAATCGTGGTGCATGCGCAGTCGAACATTCACACCGGCACGGCGACCTGGACGCCCTCCGTCGATGACAGCACGGCGGCATGCACCGCGCCGAGCGTCTGCTCGCAGAGCATTTACCGCGCGCCGACTTCCTGCGCGGCCGTCCCTCTGAACCTCGTGAAGTACGCTTCCGTCGCGAGCAACGCCACAACCTACGTGGACGTGGCTCCGCTGTTCGGAAACTCCTGCTACGCGGTCAGCTTCGTCATCAATGGGGTGGAGAGTCTCGACTCAAACACCTCGGGCGGTTCCCTTTCGCCGGCGCCCCCGACGAACCTCACGGTGACCGTCAAGTAGTTTTTCCACGATAAAAAATGGCGACGCTCCTCACACTTCCGGGCAACACGGTCCTTCCGGCGGGAGCGTTCACCAGCGCGAACTTCACGTTCCCATCTGGGATCAATTCGGTCACGACGCAGTTCGCCATCTCCTCCGCGGACCTGGCGGACGCGGCCGCGAGCATGACCTTCGAGCTGTGGCGCGAAACTTCTCCCGGTTCCGGACTATTCACCTTCGATCACGGCTTCACCTGGAAGGGCGGCGCGGTAAGCCCGAAGACGGGACTGGCCGGCCAGCCGTCGATGACCGTGGACGTCGGCCCGCTTGCGAATACGAAATGCCAGGTGCGGCTCACGCTGAGCAAATCCATCACCTCGGGGGTCACGGTCACGTCGGCCTGATCTCATGAGCGCGGCAGTCGTCCAACATCGTTCCACCACCGGAATCAACGTCACCAGCGTGGCGCTGGCCTTTTCCAGCAACGTCACGGCCGGGAGCCTGCTCGCCTATCTGAGCTCGGATTTCCCGACGGGCACCATCCTGGCCGCCACGGATAACAACTCCAACACGATCGCGCTGGCGGCCAGCGTGGCCACGACGGACGGGGACAACCGCTGCGATTACGTGGCCAGCGCAAACAGCGGCGCGACCACCGTCACGGGGCACGGGAACGCCGGCGGCGCGGACATGTTCCTGCACATCTACGAGATTTCAGGCTGCGTGACTTCTTCGCCGGTGCGCGATTCGGGAAACGCACACAGCGCGACCGGCAGTGTGAGCACGGCCGGCTCGACGTCGCTCACCGGCGATGCGGTGCTGGCATTTTTCTCCGACAGCCCGCAACCCGACACGCTCACCGTCGGAGCGGGCTATAGCCAGACCGAACTCCAGCGGGACGCCGTGACCAATAACGAGTCGTGTTTTTCGGAGTTCAAGGCCGCGACGGCGGGCGGAACACAAACGGCCACCTGCGGCGGAAACGCCACGGACGTCCTGGTGATGCTCATCGTCACGTTCAAGGTCGCGAGCGGCGCCGGTCTGCTCACGAATCTTGATTTCGTTCCCGGCGCTGGCGGCGAGGCAGTTCCCTCTGGAAATTCGGTGAGCTACTGATGCCGCGCTTTTATCAATCCTTCGTCGCGCCCCTTAAGCCGCAGACGGCTCCGGTGCCCATCAGCGATCGCCACGTCGCGCCGCCGGCGGGCCGGTCACTGCCTCCGCGCTTCGCGCAAGGCGACACGTTCACCGCGCCGCCGAAAGTGATTCCCGCGATCGTTGCAGCCGTCACGATTGCGATGTGGACTCCGACGCCCGGCGTAATTGCGCAGCCGCAGGAATACGCGCAAAGCAGCTACGTCGCTCCGGCTGCGACCGTCGCCGCCGCTTCGCTGACCACCATCGCCGGCTGGCGCGGAGAAGTCACGGTCAGCGGAAAAGTTTTCCGCTACTCGCTGCCTGACGGATTCTCCGCGCCGCCGAAACTTTTTCCGCCGGCGACCATCACGCTGAACCATTGGACGCCGACGATCGCCGCGCCGGCCGTTGCGCCTGCGCATGCGCAAGGGCCTTCATTTGTCGCGCCGGAAAAAGTCCTCCCCTATTCCTTCCTGACGAACTGGCTCGGGGAAGTCGCCGGGCCCGCGAAGAGATTTGTTTTCCTGGCCGGCGACATCTGGACCGGGCCTCCGACGTTCGCGCCATTCGTTTCGCCATTTACGCTCACGAGCTGGCTCGGGGAAGTAGCTTCGCCCGCGAAACGCTTCACATTCTCCGCCGGCGATATTTTCACGGCGCCCGCGAAGACTCTTCCGCCCGCGGCGATCACGATTTCGAATTGGTTTGGAACGGACGGCGCGAAAGCCGTCGCCCACGTTTTCGCGCAGGGCGACATGTTCACCGCGCCGCCAAAATTCGGAATCGCTGTTCCGGCCGTTGTCTTGCTGCCCTCCTGGCTCGGGGAAGTTGCGCCGCCCGCGAAGCGCTTCACCTTCTCCGCCGGCGACATTTTCACGGCGCCCGCGAAAACTCTTCCGCCCGCGGCCATCACGCTGAATCATTGGATGCCGAACGCGGCGGCGGTTTCGCTTTCCTCTCCGCATCTGCAACCCGCGGCCAGCACGGCGCCGGAAAAAGTTCTCGCCCAGGCTGTGACCCCCAACCTTGCCTGGCTGCGAGATATGCCGGCGGTCAGACAAACCCCACGGTTTGCGGCCGCCGACATCCTCACGGCTCCGCCGCAGATCCCGGCCGTCGCCGGCGGACCTCCGACGATTGGCGCCCTGGCGGCGGCGGTTCGCGCCTCGATGGAATCGCTCAGCGCGGCGGTGCGGCCCGCGATCGATGCACAAGCGGCGGCGGTTCGCGCCTCGATGGAATCGCTCAGCGCGGCGGTGCGGCCCGCGATCGATGCACAGTTCGCGGCCATGCGCCCGGCAATCCATTCCCAGGGCGCGATTGTGAGGCCTTCATGACCATGCCGGTCAGCCTCACTTTCCATTTGAAAAACGACGAGTACATCGAATGGGGCCCGATGGTCGACGGCACTACCGGGATCACGCTCGGCGACGGCACTGCCGTGCCGGTGGTCTATCTGAACAATCTCACGGGGACCGCGACGCTAGTGGATTCCACCGGAGCCCACGTCACCGGACTGGACGGGATCTCTTTCGCATACATCGCGGCTTCGAACGGAATCTATCGCGCCCTGGTCGAACAAACCTTCGCGCCGAATCCAGGGATGTACACGCTGCAGGTGGCCTTCACGGCGCCGGGCAGCGAGCCGCGTGGCGATTACTACAAAGAAATGTCCATGCGGCTGGTGGCCGGCTGATGGCGCTGAACGCTGGAAAATTCCGGCACCTGATCACCGTGCAGCGGCAAACAACGGGCACGGCGGACACCGCCGGCCAGGAAACGCGAACGTGGACGACGCTCGCGGTGACCTGGGGATGGATCGAGCCCTACGTCGGCAGCGCGCGCGCCGGCCGCGAGGAATTTTCCGGCAATCAATTGATCGGCCTGGATTACACACGCATCCATCTGCGGTGGGATTCGCGGCTCGCGACGCTCAGCCCGAAGGACCAGGTGCTCTTCACCGACGCGCTTCATCCGAACGGCCGCATCTTCGACATCCAGGCGGTGAACAACCGCGACGAACGGAATTTCGAGCTCGAGCTGATCGCCAAGGAGCGCCAATAGAAACCATGCCGGGACTCGCGGACATCAACGGCTCGCTGTCGCACATGCTATCGGGCTTCGGCGTGAACCACGACCTGCAGCGGCTGATCGCCGGAAGCCACGCCGGCGGCGGCGTGACGCTCACCGTGAAAGTCACGGGGCTTGCGGAGCTCGAAGCCGCGCTCGAGCAGCTGCCGCCCATGCTCGCGAAGAAAAGCCTGGTCGACGCGATGACCGAGGCCACGGAAGCATTTCGCCAGCGAGCCCAGGAGCTCGCGCCCTACGATTCGCAGAAAAAAGAAGGGATGCACCTGGTCGACGGAATCAAGAAGCAGATGCGCACGGGCTCGCACAGCACGGCGGGTTCCTGGGTGCACGGCAAAGTCGCGCTCGATCCGAACGTTTTCTATGGGCGCTTCATCGAGTTCGGCTGGATCACCGCGAACGCGGCGACGGCCGTGGCGGCGCAGCCGTTCATGCGGCCGGCGTTCGATGGCGAAAAATATCGCGCGCTCGCAATCGTGGAGACAAAGCTCGCATCCGGAATCGAAGCGGCGGCGCGGGAGCTGCACCGGCAATGACGACGATCCCGATCGAAGACCTGACGGCATATTTGAAGGCCAACGCGGGCATCTCCGGGATCGTGGGGACGTCCGTATACCCGCAGAACCTGCCGCAGAAATCGGCGACCTCGAACAATCTGCCGGCGGTGGTTTACACGCAGGTCTCGGGAGTCCGCCCTTCTTCGATGGAAGGCGTTTCGGGACTCAACGACGGCCGGTATCAGTTCGCGTGCATGGCGCTCGATTACCTGACGGCCAAGAGGCTCAGCCAAGCGGTGCGCCAGGCGCTGATCAAATTTCAGGGCACGGTCGGCTCGACGGTGATTCTGGACACGTCGCTGCTGGCCGAGCGCGACATCTACGATTCCATCGAACTTACTTTTCGCTGTGACCTGGATTTCCAAATCTGGCACAGAGAACCGTGATTTTTTTGAGTCCCGGTCAGGACCGGGACAAAGGAGCAACACAATGGCTGTCTCACTCGCACAAGTCGGATACGGAACGCTCTTGCAGCGCGCCGGCGTCACGGTCCTCGAAGTCCTGAAGGTCGGCGGGCCGGGCATGAAGGCGGACATGAAGGAAGTTTCGAACATGCTCTCGCCGAATACCTACAAGGAATTCGTCGCGGGGCTTCGCGAAGGCGGCGACGTCACCTTCGAGATGAACTACATCCCGAAGGACGCCACGCAGATCACGCTGCGCCAGGACTTCGAAGGCGGTGTGCAGTCGAGCTGGACGATCGTGCTGCCCGGCGCGCTCGGCACCTGGACGTTCACCGCGATGGTGTCGGCGCTGACGCCGGCGATCCCGGTGGACGACCGCATCGTGTGCAGCGGAACGCTGCGCATCACCGGAAAACCGGTTCTGAGCTAGTCGCTCTTATGCAGTTTCATGCAGTTTGATGCACCAGCCTCGAAGAGCTCGGGGCTGCAGAGGAAGAGGAAAATTCCATGGCTGTCTCACAAGCACAGGTCGGATACGGAACAGTATTGGGGCGCCGCGCCGCGACGCTCACCACCATCGCGGCGGCCATCACGCTGAACGCGTCGCCGCAGGTCGTCACGCCGGCGGCGATGACGAATATCGCCATCGGCACGATCCTCGCGATCGATACCGGCAACGCCGCACTTACCGAACTCGTGGAGGTCAGCGCCATCACCGGCTCGACGTTCACCGCCATTTTCAACGTCACCCATGGCACGGCCATCAATATCGCGCTGATGGTTCCGCTGCTCGAGAGCATCAAGTTCGGCGGCCCGGGGATGAAGGCGGACATGAAGGAAGTTTCGAACATGATGTCGCCGAGCACGTACAAGGAATTCATCGCGGGACTCCGCGAGGGCGGCGATATCACCTTCGAGGGGAACTACATCCCGAAGGAAGCGACGCTGTCGCAGCAGAATGCGCGCACGGATTTCGAAGGCGGCGTGCTTTCGAACTGGTGCATCGCGCTTCCCGCGGCCGGCACCGGGATCTGGATGTTCAGCGGCTACGTGACCGCGCTGACTCCGGCTTACCCGGTCGACGACCGCATCACCGTCACCGGCACGATCCGAATCACCGGGAAGCCGGTGCTCTGGTAGTAAAACGCGCCAACGTGCCCCGGTAAGGGCAGCTTGGCGCGAATGGGCCGATTTCAAGCTCGAAATATTTTAATGGGGGAAACGAACATGCAAAGCATCAAGAGCGTAGCGATCCAGCTCGACAAGGAACGCCGCCTGCTTTACGACGTCAACGCGCTCATCGCTCTCGGCGAAGAGCTCAACCTGAACCTGATGACCAAAGAAGGCTGGGAGGAGCTCGCCGGAAAGATGGAGGCGCCGCCGCCCGCGCACATGAGCGACGCGCCGGAGCCGGTATTCGTTCCGGCCGTGCCGTCGTTCAAGCGCGTGCGCGCGATCGTGTGGGCCGGGCTGCTCCATGAGGATCCAACGCTCACCGTCCGCCAGGTCGGCGCGATGCTGAATCCCGTGGACCTCGGGCCGGTGATCAAAGCCTACATCGAAGCGTGGAACGCGCAGGACGTGAGCGATGCCCCAAACGTCCCGGCGCCGGCGAGCAGCGTCGCCGCCGGCTGAAGTTTTTCGCCCACGGACGAATCGATCTCGGCCTCGGCGAAGAAGAGCTGGGAAAACTATCGTTCGGCCAGCTCGCGGCGCTCGAAGAAGCCCACTGGGAGCGAGTGAAGAGAGAAGACTGGCGCACGGCGCAGATCATTTGCGCGATCGTGAACGTCCACCGCACGAAGGAAGACGGCGCGATCCAGGCGCAGGACGTCTTCCCGTGGCTCGCGGAAAAGAAAGTCGAGACGCCACTGACGCCGGAGCAGAACCGCGCGCTCGTGGAGCAGATCACCCGGGAGATGGGCGGCATCGTGCACGAGCGCAACCGCCCGCTGAGCGGGTAATTTTTTAACTGGCGCTCCAAGAATCGGCGCCCGATACAAATCATGGCAACCATCGGCGAACTGATCATCAATCTCAACGCGAACACCGCTTCGTTCGTGACGGACCTGAACCGCGTCAAAAATCTTTCCTTCGACACCGCAACGCAAATCCAGCGTTCCTTTTCGCTCATCGGCACGGCCGCGCTCGGAATGCTCGGCACGTTTGCCGGCGCCATGGTCGCGATGACCGATCGCACCACGGAGTTCGAAACGCACATCCTGCACCTGGCGCAGGCCTCCGGCATGAGCGTCGAGAGCATGAGCGGCCTGGCGTTTGTCGCGAAAATGTTCGGCATGGAAGTTGACCAGATCGCCAGCGCGATGGAGAAATTCGACAAGCAGCTGATCGCCGCGCAGCTCGGCAACGCCAAGGCCAGCCAGAACATGAGCCTCCTGGGGATCGATCCCGCATCGATCCAGACGAGCGACCAGGCGCTGATGCAGCTCTCCGCGCATTTCGCGGCGATGCCCGACGGGATCCTGAAAACCGGCGAGGCCATGCTGGCGTTCAGCAAAAACGGCGCGGTGATGCTGGAGTTTCTGAACCAGGGCCCGGTCGCGCTGCAAAAATATCTGGACCTGGCGCGCTCGCTCGGCCTGGTCTTCAGCAAGGACGACGCCGAAGGCGCGCTGCATTTCAAACAGAACCTCGAGATCCTGCAGGGCTCATTCCAGGGATTCCAGATCCAGCTCGAGAAGGCGCTGCTGCCGAACCTGAACGAGCTGACGAACATCCTGGTGCAGGAGCGCATGGAAGCTCCGAAGACCGGCGGCGTCATCGACGACCTCAAGACCGGCTTCCAGGTGCTCGCCAGCGCGGCCGTCGTGACGATCCAGGTCCTCCAACTCTTCGGCAGCGGCATGCACGAGCTCGGCGACCTGGTCGTCCTATACGGAAAAGCCATCGTCGAGGGATTCAGCGCGATCGAAATGGCGGCCACCGGGCATTTCGGCGCGGCCGGCAAAGCAATGCAGGCGATGAAGGACGACATCGCGCTCGGCGCTCTTGCGGCGCAGGACGCTGCCGCGCGCGAGCTGGCGATCGGCGTCCAGGCCAACCAGCGGCTGACGGCCGTGTGGGGCGAGGGCACGAAAGCCACCGCCGCGACCCAGGCGGCGATGGATGCGCTTTCCGCATCGGTGAAAGACAAAGCCGCGAAGGCCTTCGACGCGCTGCAGAAATCCGTCGGCGGGATCCTGACGTCGCTCAAGACGCAGATCGCCACGCTCGGCATGAGCGCCGAGGCCATCCAGGAATACAAAATCAGAACCGACGCCGCGGCGCTTGGACAGGGCGCGTGGGCCGAAGCGGAGGTCGCGCTCTACCGGCAGCTCAATTCGAAGCTGACGATCATGCAGCAGATCGCGCAGATCGACAGTCAGACCATCGCCGAGAACAAACTTCTCACGCAGCAAGCCGCACTGAAGACTTTGCTCGAGCAAATCGACGCCCTCAAGACCCAGCTCGATCTCGAAATGAAACTCGACACCACCGGATTTTCTCCGACGTCGAACATCGGCGCGATCACGCAGACGCAGGCCTTCACCGAAGCCATCACGCAACAAACCAACGAGGTCCAGCATTCCATCGCCACGTTCGGCATGAGCACGGATCAGGTCACGGCCTATGACCTGGCGCAGCTCGATTCGAGCGTCGGCGCGGCAAAGCTGACCGCCGCACTGATCGTCCAGCAGGACCAGCTCCGGAAGATGACCGGAGCGGCGGCGCAATCCTCGGCCGCGTGGAAAGAGTTCGGCACCGTGGCGGAGCGCTCGCTCTCCGATCTGATTTTCTCGGGGAAGAGTTTCACGCAGGTCCTCTCCGATATCACCAAGCAGCTAGGGGAAATGTTCTTGAAGTGGGCGCTGTTCGGCTTCGGCGGCGCAAATTCGAAAGCCGGCGGCGGCCTCATGGGCGGGCTCAGCAGTATTTTCTCTGGGCTGCACGGCGGCGGAGGCGGCGGATTCACCGCGGCGGAGAACGCTTTCCTCGATGGCACGATTCCCGCGTTCGCTTCCGGCGGATCCACTCCCGGGGGCATGCCCATCATCGTCGGCGAACACGGCCCGGAAATCTTCACGCCATCGACGGCCGGGGCGATTACCCCGAACGGCGGCGGCTCCGGCGGAGCGCCCACGATCATTTACCAGATTGACGCGCGCGGCAGCTCCATCACCGAAGCGCAGTTCCAGCGCTCGCTGCAGCTGGTTGAAAATCGCGCGGTGCAGCGCGCCCTGCAGACAGGCCGCGAAGTGCAGCTGAGGACCGCGTGAGCATTGCGTACCCAATCGCGATGCCGGCGATGCCGCCCGGGCCGAAGCAGATCACCCTCGCGCAGAATTTCATGGTGGGCGAATACGATTCCGCGTTCACCGGGCAGGGACAAATCTACGAGCAGCCGGGATCCTGGTGGACGGCGAAAGTGGACCTGCCGTTCCTGACGCGCGCGCAGGCCGCGCCCTGGCTGGCATTTTTCGCCGCATTGAACGGCCGCAGCGGGACTTTTCTTTTCGGCGATCCCACGGTGCTCGCGCCGCTCGGGAGCGCCGGCGGAACACCCTCCGTGAATTCCGCGGGACAAACCGGAAAAGTGCTGACGATTGCGAACCTCACCGGCGTTTTGAAAGCCGGCGATTATTTTCAGATCGGGGGAGAAAACCGCGTCATCTGGTCGCAAGCATTCGAAAACGCTGCCTGGGTTTATTCGAACGTCACTCGCCCGACGGCCGACACCATTGTCGCTCCGGATGGTACGACGACGGCGGAGGCGCTAGTCGCAACGGCAACCACCGGATGGGTCGTGCAGGATTTGGCGAACCTCACGAATGGCCAAACCTATACGTTTTCGATCTGGCTGAAGGTTCCCGCTGGAACCAAGAGCCTGCCCATCCAATTCAATGAGCCGTCGAACGCGTTCACCTGCGCGCTGACTACGAGCTGGCAGCGCTTCAGCGTGACCTGCACGATTCAGGGGCCCCCGCTTTCAGGACGCCCGGGCCCTTATATAAGAATCGGCGACGGCAACACCGGCTGGACCGGCAGCGGCGAAGTGGATGCCTGGGGCGCGCAGGTGGAGCTCGGCTCGGGGGTGGGCCTCGATTATTTTCCGACGACGTCGGCGCCGCAAGCGTCGATCCGCCGGCTCTATCTAAATCTGAGCGACCAGAGCGGAACTCCCGCCGTTCTCGATATTTTTCCGAGGCTTCGCGAATCGCCCCTCTACGCCAGCGGCTATAGCGGGTTTTTGGTTTTCGCAAAGCCGCAGGGACAGTTTCGCCTGGATTCGAACGCTTGCCCATGGACGGTCGACACCGCGGGGCACTATTCGATTTCGTTTGGCGCGCGCGAGGCTTTCTAAAAAATGGCCAGGAACCTCACCGCAGCGCAGATCGCGGAAATCACCGCGCAAAACCTGCGTCCGGTGATGTTCGTTCAGGCGCTGTTCACTTCGGGGTACATCTACGTCTGGTCCGGACAGGGACCCATTTCATGGAACGGCCAGACCTGGACCGGCGTCGGCAGCCTCGGCAGCGTCTCCACGCTTCCGGAAACCGCGGACGTCACGGCCGTGGGCATCAAGCTTTCGCTTTCGGGAATTCCCGCGAGCCTCATCACCAGCGCTCTCGGCGAAGTGCGCCAGGGAAACCCCGTGATTATCTACCAGGGATTTCTGACTCCCGCGGGTGGCGTGGTCGTGAGTCCCAACAATGCCTGGCAGGGAAGGATGGACACCTGCGAAATCGCCGAGGGCGGCGACACCGCGGTGATTTCGATCACCGCGGAGAGCCGCATGCTCGACCTGAACCGCTCGCGCGAGCGGCGCTATGAAAAGCAGGACCAGGCGATCGATTACCCGACGGACCTGGGATTCGATTACGTCGCGAGCCTGCAGGAACTTTCGATTGTGTGGGGCAAGGCCACGCCGAGCTCCGCGCCGGTGCATCCCGGCGGCGGCGGATTCGTCGGCGGACGCGGCGCCGGCGGAGGCGCGGGGCGGCTGAGATGATCACACCTTGCGCAATCAAACGACACATGGTCAAGCGATATGACAACTGGCCGGCCCTTCTCGATGCCTTCGTGGCATCGCGGCGCGAGATGCCTTTCGCATGGGGCGTGAACGATTGCTGCCTGTTTGCCTGCGACGCGGTCCTGGCGATGACGGGCGAGGACCTGGCGGAAACTTTCCGGGGCAGGTATTCGAGCGCGCGCGAAGCGAAACGAATGCTCCAGGAGGCCGGCGCGGAAACGGTCGGCGAGCTCGCCGACATGATTGCCGCGGACTTCGGCCTGCACTGCATCCCGCCGCTTTTCGCGCAACGCGGCGACGTCGTGCTGCTTGACCGCGAGCACGGCGAATCGCTCGGCATTGTTTCCTTGCATGGGGTGGACATCTGGGCACCGGCGGAAGAGCGCCTCGCGGAAGTTCCGCTCCGCGAAGGCGAGCGGGCGTGGAGGATCTGAATGCCGGCGGTCATCGCAGCCATCGTGTTCGTTCTCGAAGCCCTCGGCGCCAGCGCCGCGTTTGCGGCCTTCCTCGCCCCGGTGCTTCTCTCTGTCGGCGCATCGCTGCTGCTCGGCGAAGTCAGCAAGATGTTCGCCAACAGCAACAAGCCGACGAGCTCCTCGCTGACCAGCCAGCTCGCGAGCCGCACCGTGACTTCCCGGCAAGCTGTCGCTCCGCGCCGCGTGCAATACGGCGTGGGGCGCCTGGGCGGCATCATCACCTTCCTGCACACCACGGGAACGAACAACGAAAAACTCCACATCGTGATTTCTCTTTCCGGCCATGAATTCTTCGCCATCAACACGATGTATTTCGACGGCGTGGCCGTGCCGCTCGACGGCAGCGGCAACGCCACGGGAAATTTCGCGGGCTTCGTGCACGCGGAATTCAATCTCGGCACGCGCGGGCAGGCCAGCTTCCCCGGCCTGATCGCGGCCGCGCCGGCCTTCTGGACCGCGGCGCACCGCCAGCGCGGATGCGCTGGCGCTTACGTGGCGCTCACCTGGGACGTCAACAAATTTCCGAACGGCGTGCCGAACATCACTTTCGACGTGCAGGGCCGCAAAGTCTATGACCCGCGCACGGGAACGATCGCCTACAGCGCGAACGCGGCGCTGTGCATCGCGGACTATCTGAACAATGCGGCGTTCGGGCTCGTGGCGCAGACGAAATATCCGCTGGCCGCGGGGATGTTCACGAATTCCGGGTTTTCGAATTTCAACGCCGCGCAGCTCATTGACGGCGACACCACGACAAATGGATGGAGCAACAACACCACGAACAGCGGCTCGACCGTTTCGCTCGACCTCGGCGCCGGCATCGCCGCGGAATTCCGCCGCTGCCGGATGTTTCTGAGCGTCACGGGGCAAGTGCAGACCTATGACATTCAATTTTCCGACAACAATTCCACCTGGACGACGGCCTCGGCGGCTTTCCTGCCGGACATCATCGGATGGAACGACGTGGAGCTCGCGCCCAACGGAGCGCACCGCTACTGGAGAGTGAAAGCGGACGCGACGATCACCGAGGCGGGGTTCGTCAACGAGCTGGAGTTTTACTCGAGCGACGTGGACAGCGTGCAGCTCATCGCCGCGGCGAATACTTCCGACGAGGCCGTGAACATCCTCGCCGGAGGAACCGAGCCGCGCTTCACCATCAACGGGAGCTTCGACACGAGCGAAGCGCCCGCGGCCGTGGTCGGCAGGATGAATTCCGCCATGGCCGGTTCGGTGCTCTATGTCGCGGGCCTGTGGGGAATTTTCCCGGGGATCTGGCGCGCGCCGACCATCAGCCTCAGCGATTCCGATTTGCGCGCCGCCTTCACCGTGCAGACGCGGCTGACGCATCGCGACCTCTACAACGGCGTGAAGGGCACCTACATTTCGCCGCTGAACAACTGGCAGATCTCCGATTACCCGCCGTTCCAGTCGCCGGCTTATCTGCTCGAAGATAACAATGAGCCGCTGTGGCTGGACGTGGAATTGCCGTTCACGACGTCGGGCGCGACCGCGCAGCGGCTTTCGAAGATCGCGCTGCGCCGCGTGCGCCACCAAATCACCGTGCAGGCGCAGTTCAAGCTGACCGCCTACCAGGCGCAGGCGCTCGACGTCATCCAGTTTTCGCATCCGCGCTTCGGGTGGGTGAATAAAACTTTCGAGGTCACCGCGTGCACGCTGGTTTACGGCGCGGACAGCCAGAGCGCGATGGCCGTCGGCGTGGACATGACGCTGCGCGAAGCCGATTCCACGATCTACGACTGGACGACGGCCGACGAGGTCGCCATCAACGCGGCGCCGACGACGGTCCTGCCGAGCAACCTGGTCTGCCAGCCGCCGACGTCCGTGATGGTGAGCGCGGCTGAGATCGTTCGCACCGCCGACGGCATCCGTACGAATTTCATCGCTCTGGCCTGGACCGCGCCGGCGGACCAGTTCGTTATCGCGGGCGGGCACATCATCGTGCAGTACAAAAAGCACACGGATTCCCTGTGGACCGACATCGGGAAACTCGCGGGCGGCGTCACCGTCGCGCAGATCGGCCCAGTCCTCGACGGGATTCAATACGACATCCAGATGTGGGCGCAGAACCATGCCGGCGTGAACAGCGCGGCCGTCACGGGCAGCGTCACCGCGACGGGCACGGCCGTGACGATCGATAGCATCGGCGATGGAATCACCTATGGACGCCCAGGCAGCAACGGCAAAAATATGTGCCCAAACCCGGGCTTCGAATTCAACACCGGCGGAAGCGCGGTGGACGTCGATTTGGCGATTGGCGCCTCGGCGAGCGACGGCTGGACCGTCAGGAACAAAGACAATACCGTGCCGGGCCTTTGGGGCGTGATCTACGACGACGCGGGAGGATACGCGAGAACTGGATCGGGAGGGATCAATCTGCGCGTCAACCCTTCCATTTCCATCGGAGCCACCAGCCCGCAGTACAAGGCCGCCGTGCAATCGAGAAAAATTCCGATTCGGCAGGGCGACATCATTCGAATTCACGGATACACGAAATGGGCGTTTGCCGCGGGAATTCCCGCCGGGATATCCATCATTCAACGAGTCGGCCTGCTTATTTTCAATGCGGCGGATACGGTGATCAACGAGCTGGTCGCGGATCTCGTGAATAGCCAGTCGGCCTCTTTTCGCGTTCAACAAGCGGCCGTAACCATCACCGATGCGACCGCCGCGTACGCTCGCGTGCAATGCGCCGGGTTCATCCAGAATACCTCGGGCTCTCCGGTCTCCACACCTGCGGGATCCGGCGGCATCAGCTGCGCCGACCTGCGCTTCGACGACCTGATGCTTGTCTACCAGGCCACGGCGTTCGACCTGACGCCCATCAACACGAGCGGACACTCCACAGGCGGCGCCGCGCTCTCGCAATCCGGCACGACGCACACGATCAACGTCGCGGCGTCCACGATGCAGTACGGCGACGGCCAGGTCGGCTACAACTCGGGCTCGGTGACTCCGGGCGCTTACGGAACCTATTTCGTCTATGCGGATGACCCGACGTATGCGGGCGGCGCGGTGACTTATGTGGCCACGCTCACCGAATCGGACGTCTACGCGAACAACGGGCGGATTTATTTCGGAAAGATCACCACGGCCGGCGGCGGAGGAGGCGTGAGCGGAGACCCTCCGGGCGCCGGGGGCGGGCGCGGCGGATTGAGGTAAAGAACCGCGCCAACGTGTCCCGGTAAGGGCAGCTTGGCGCGAATGGAGAATTCATGGGCCTTTCTGTTACGCCGAAAACATTTGCGACAAAGACGCTCACGTCCGTGAACCTGCCGGGCGTGAACATCGCGGTCGACACGGTGCAGGTCGATTCGAATCCCATCGTGTACGAGATCACCGCGACGATTCCCGGAACGCCACCGCATATCTATACGGAGCGCCATGCGATCGGCGCGAATGGCACGGGGCCGATCGAGCTGACGACCGCCGCCGCGCTCCAGGCGCAGCTTGACGGATATCGCCAGAAGGTCGCCGACGCGGCCGCCTGGCAAGTGGCCATGAGCGGTCCCCAGGCGGCCATCGTATGAACAACGACAAAGACCAAAACGGGAGGACGCACGAACCATCGCTCAGAGAGCTGACCTCCGAACTTGACGGCGTAAAACTGTGGCTGCTTGAAAAGGTCGAAAGCCTCCGGGATCTGATGAACGAGCGCCACGCTCTCTACAAAGAGCGGTCGGACTCGCAGAAGACGGCCCTGGAGGCCGCTCTGGCCGCCGCCAACGCAAAAAACGATGCGACGTCCGCGGCAGGCAAAGAGGCCATCACCAAATCCGAAAACGCGCAGACGGCCTACAACACCAACCATAACGACATCCTGAAGAAACAGGAATTGATGATGCCGCGCACCGAATGCGAGCGGGAGTTCAGAGCGTGGGCGGAAAAATTCGACGACCTGAAGACGGAAATTATCAACGGGAAACAGAAGGAACGAGAAGCCGGGAGCATGCAAGCACAGTGGACTTTTGAGCGAGTGTTCGCAATTTTGATGTTCTTGACCGCAGTCGCCGCGATTTTTTGGCGCATACCCCGTTGAAGGTCGACTGGCGCTTGTGGCAGATCGCGGCCTTTTCGGGATCCGTTCTTTTCGTCGTCTGGCTAGCCGCGAAGGTGCTCGTGGATATCGTTCAAGACTGGTAACACTAAGGAGAAAATCACATGCAAGACGAAACTGCAAACCAGCTCAGCGAGAATTTCACGCGCAAGGAGTTCGAGCTCGAAGGTCCGATGCCGGAGGAATGCGTTGCGGCGTTCGCGTTTCTCGCGGAGAACATCCTCGAGCCCATCCGCGCGCATTTCGGAGAAGCGATGGAAATCACTTCCGGCTACCGCACGCCGGAAGGCAACGCCGACGCCCACGGCAACGCGCACAGCGAGCACGTCGCCACGGCCGACTACTGCGCCGCGGACTGGAAGATCGCGTCGTTCGAGCCCGACATGCGGCCGGTCTTCGATTGGATCCGGCTCAGCTCCGGATTGCCGTTTCACATCGTGACGCTCGAGCACGGCGCCCCAGAATCAGGTGAACTTCGCGAAATCATCCACATTTCCTGGAACCGCGACGCAGCGGCGCGCGAGGCCAAGGAAGGCGCCACGCACAACGCGAGCGGATACATCGATTGGGCGGTCGCGTGACGGCCCACGTTGCCCTGTGGCTCTGGAAGCTGATCTGCGCCCACCAGATTGCCGTGGCGCTGCTCCTCGGCTGGACGTTCAGCGCCTATGTCACCGTGTACGTCCCCTCGCCGACGCCCTCGAGCGGCCGCTTCTACATATTCTGGTACAACCTGATGCACATGGTGGCCGCCAACATCGACAAACTGAAGAGCAAAAACTGATGACCATCGAAAACAGGATCCTGGCCGCGCAGATCGCGGGCTTCATCGTCGGGCTCGTCGGCCTATTCATCCCCGGATCGCCCGGGCGAGCCGTCTTCGCCATCGGCTTCGCCGGGCATTTCGTCGGCGACGCGTTTTTTTATTTCGAATTGAAACGGAAGGGATACATCTGATGGACGCTGTTCAAGTTGTTACTCCGCCGCACGTCAAGGTCACCTGGCGCATCGCGCTCGAGCTCGCGCTGGCCATCGCCGCGGCGGTCGCTCTATGGTCGTATGTCTCCTCCCGCGCGGACATGGCCGCTGCGAAGGCCACCCAGGCTGCGGACGAGAAGGTTATCGCGCAAAACGACACGGTGATCAAACAGAACGACCTGCAGTTGAAGCTGCTCGCCGCGCAGATCGAGCAGATCAAGGCGGACCAGGCGCGGCAGCAGGCCGCGAACGATGCCAGGTTCGCCCGCGCGCAGACACCCGCGCAGGCCGCCTCGCTGACCGACGTCCTGCTGGCATTGAAGTCCGGGGAGACAAAGGTTGGCGGAACGGCAGCCGCCCCGACCCTTGAGGTGCCGAAAGCCGAGCTCCAGGCCTACGAGAAGAAGTGCGAGGACTGTGAGATAAGGTTCAAGAGCACGGCTGACCAGCTCGCCAACGTCACCAAGCAGCTATCCGACTCAGAGGACAGCAGGAGGCTCGGGCTCATCGACCTGAAGACCCGCACGGAAGAGCGCGACAAGTGGAAGGATACCGCGAGCGGTGGCTCATTCTGGTCGCGGTTCAAGAGCAAGGTGGTGACTATTCTCATCACCGGTGCCGCGACGGCTGCTGCCGTTTGTATCTCCGGTCATTGCAAATAGGGTTACAATCTCCGGCGAGCCAGCTCGCCGCGACAGAAAGGAAAAAGTTATGGACCTTCTCCACGTTGTGCTGATCCTGATCGTTGTCGGTGTGCTGCTGTACCTGGTGAATCGCTTCGTCCCGATGGATGCGAAGATCAAGTTGATCCTGAACTGGGTCGTGGTCATCGCGGTGGTCGTTTGGCTGCTGAGCCTTTTCGGGCTGTTCAGCTATCTCTCGGGCGTTCCCGTCGGCCGGCCCAGGCACTACTGAGGCGCGAAATGACGCGGCCTCAATTCGGAGTCACGCTCGAGGCCGGCGGATGCGTTGTGCTTCTCATCGGCGCGATCCTGGCGTCGTTCCACCATCCCGCGATCATGACCTGCCTGGTCGTCGGGACAGGGGCTTTCTTTTTGGGGCGGTGGTTTGAAAAATCCGGTTGAAAACGGACTCGACCTGAAAATAAAATCGGGCTGACGCTTCGAAATGGAGGATTCGCGCCGTGGACCACTGGAATTCACTTCCCACCGTCGGATGGATCTTCGTCATCTTCGCTCTCGGCTACTCGACCGGCCTGATCCACGGTTTCTTCAAACACTGGCTGAGCGGGAAGGCCTACTGCCCGCGGTGCCTCTATTATTTCAACTGGCGCGACACGCTCCTCCGCGAGATCGTGCCAGAGGCGTTCGTGCGGCCGCGCGCTCCCGACCCCTGGGAGCGCCAGAGTCCCTCCATATCCAACAACTCCTCAGCAAGTAATTGACTCCCGAGATATCCGGTGCTACAAACAGCGGCAGTGCGGCTCGCTCGCTCGGCGTGACCCTGCGGTTTCGCTCCCGAAAGACGCGCCGGTCCGCGCGGGCCGCAGGCATCGTTTCGCCGAAATGTTTCACGCGAAGGAGAAAAGCATGAACAAGACAGACGCAATGAAACTCCTGCAGCCGGGAGACACCGTTTTGTTTGTTTTGAAAAATCGCGAAGTTCGCCCGCTGATCGTTACGCGAATCGACCTGGGCGGGAGCATCAATGGGACGCTGCATTTCGATGGGCCTAATGATGCGGAGCGCCTTGACGCCGAGGTCCGCACCGACCTGCTGCGGACCGGGACGCTTTGGATCGACGACATTCCCTACAACGAAGTGCCGCACACCCTGGGGGGAAATGCGGTGCTCGTTCCTGGGACCTGGCATCTGCCGCCGCGTCTGGCCGCAGCCGCCGGCGGAACATAGATAGCTCTTCGCCCTCTCAGAACTGGCGCCGGGCTCGACTGCCTGCGGATGCGGGCGAGCCCGGTTTCTTCCTATCCGCAAACGCAAGGGAAAGGAATCGTCCTCGATGGCCAACCCCGACGTTCCCACCGGATCGCAACGCTTCGCCAGACTGATCAATGAGCAGCAACGCGCCGACCTCGACTGGATGGTCGACACGATCAAGCCGATCACCGTCACCCTGAACGGCCAGCAAATGTTCAAGCACACGACGACCGCCGCGCTGCTTCTCGGCTATATGAGCGCGATCGCCGTCGAGCACCAGGATTGGACGTTCTGGCAGGTGCTCACCGAAGCGCATCGCAAATTTGTCGTGAAGCTGGTCGCGCCGTCATGAACGGCGCCAATCCAGCTCCAGCCAGTGATTCCGAAATCGGCCCGACGATCACGGGCTGCGTTAACTGGTATCGCATCGAGAAGAATTTCGGTTTCCTTACGACCGATGCCGGCATGGATGTTTTCTTCAATCACGCCCACGTCGTATACGACTGCATCCGAACAGGCAGCTGCTATCACAATCAGGGCATATGCGTTCGCGCGCTTTCTCTCCTGCCCGAGCAACAGCAGCCCGCCGCGATGCGCGAATTCAGCATTCCCCGATTCGAGCGCTTGCTCAAAGGGGCGCGCGTGACGTTTCGCATTGTGAACACGGAACGCGGACCTGAAGCGCGATCGGTGAAGCGTGCGGAGCGCTGATGCCATGGAAGCAGAAGAAACCGTGCAGCATGCCCGGATGTCCGGAGCTCACCGCCGAAAGATATTGCGCCGATCACAAACCGGCCGAGCACGAACCGATCGCGACACGGCCATCGCCATCGCGGCGCGGCTACGGCAGATCACATCGCCGCTGGCGCGCGTACATCCTGGCGCGCGATCCGCTGTGCATGGATTGTCTCGCGGAGAAACCACCGCGCACCACGGCCGCGACCGAAGCGCACCACGTCGATGGGCACAACACGAATCTCGCAGAGGAGAACGGACGCGGACTCTGCAAGCCACATCACTCGCGAAGGACGGCCGCATCACGGCGAGCGTTTGGCGGAAGGTAGGCGGCTACCTTATGCCGACGAAGGGATAGGGGTCGAAAAAGCTCCAGCTTTTGCGACGGATACCGGCACGGCAGGAGCGCGCGCGCGGCCGAAGCTTTCACTAGGGGGGGGGTCAAGGCAGGCGGGAATGAAAAAAGTGCGGGAACTGAAGATCGAGCAGGCGGATCCACGCAGGCTGAACCCTGCCGCCTACAATCCCAGGACAATATCGGCGAAGAAGATGGAGCTGCTGCGCCGGTCGATTGTGAAATTCGGGTTTATCGATCCCGTGCAGGTGCGCCGTGCCGGCGATCAGATCATCGGAGGGCACCAGCGGGTGAAGGCAGCGATCCTCGAAAGCCTGAAAACGATTCCAGTCGTGCGATTGGACATCTCGGACGCCGAAGCGAAGCTCCTCAACCTGGCGCTGAATGCCGAATATGGCACCGTCAGCGTTCCGAAGCTTTCGTTTCTCCTCAAAGAGCTGAAGATCGCCGGCGCGGAGATGGAGCTCACCGGCTACAACGCCCAGGAGATCGAGGAGCTCACCGCCGACACGGCGGCAGTCTGCGAGGAACTCGATTTGCGGCCGCCGCCTTCAGTCGTGTGGGTGCTCCTCGGAATCCCTTTTGAGCAATTTGGCAAGGCGCGGGACGCCCTGGCATCACTCCAGGAGCTGAGCTCGATATCCGTCCAATCGAATCGCGATTAGCCATTTAGCCTTTCCCCTCCAAAAACGGACACAGAGTACCGGAACTGATGGCAAAGGCGCCACCCGTGCCTCAAGCGCCCTGCTTTCCGAATTGCCTTGACATAAGGTAGGCGGCTACCTTATTCTATATGTGTAAGGGAAAGGAAACGCCAATGAGAAACATCCTAAAGATTCTGGAAATCGCAACAAAAGCTGGAAAGACGACGGAGCACATCAAGATCGAGAACGGCTCCTGGATGCCCCTCACGATCGAGGAAATCGGTCTCGGCCCGCACGGCCTGCGCGCGATCAGCGTTTGCCATTACGTCGAACAAAACGGCGACCTGATGCGTGACCCGGAAATGTGTTTCGAAGTCACCTGCGGGGAAAAGGTGCAGATGTATCCGTACTCCTACCGCAACGACTACATGGGAATCGACAAGGAAGTCTATTCCGAGGTCGAGGGCGAGAGACGGGTGAACCTCAACGAGCAAAAAGACCAGGCATCCTTCGCGCGAACGTGGAATCGGAATATCGCGGAGCAAGGTTTCATCGAAGCGTACAGGGCGAGCCTCTAGTGAGATCTCTGGAAAGGGAAAGGAAACGACAATGACGAACCAACAAGCGGGAAAAATCATCGCGGGGGTGGTGATCGGGGTGGTCGTGGTATGCGCCGCTTCGATCTTCATCGCCGGATTCACCGACATAAACATCGACCCGGACCACGCCGGCGCGATGCTGCGAGGGTTTCTGGTCCTGGCTTTAGCGGCGGGCGCGTATTTCCTGCCTGGACTGATCGGCCAGAGCCGGCACCACCATCAACGCACCGCGATCTGGGTGCTCGACTTATTTCTAGGCTGGACGATTCTCGGCTGGATCATCGCGCTGGTGTGGGCGAGCTCGGCCACGCAAGGGAAAGGAAACGTCGATGCAGGCTCAAATTGAATTCGGGCAGTCGCTTAGCGAGAAATACCGGCCGCGAACGATCGCCGGGTTCGTCGGACTCGAAAAACCGAAAAAGGCGCTGGCCGCGTTTTGCGCGCGGCCCTTCGTCTCTTCCTGGTTTTTCCTCGGGCCTACTGGCACGGGCAAGACTTCGATGGCCCAGGCGATCGCCAAGGCGATTAAAGCCGAAGTCCACCACATCCCAAGCGGGAACTGCACGGTGGAGACGATCGAGGAAGTCATTCGCATGTGCCATTACGTTCCGCTCGGTGGCGGCTGGCACGTCGTGATCGTGGACGAAGCGGACAAAATGTCGCCGGCCGGCCAGCTTCTCTTTCTTTCGAAGACGGATGCCACGGCCGCTCCGCCGGCGACGATCTTCATTTTCACGGCGAACGACACCCGGCTCCTCGAGCCGCGTTTTCTTTCTCGCTGCCACTTGCTCACCTTCGACGCTTCGAGCACCGCGGCGGGCCTGCCTCGCTATCTCGGAAGGATCTCGCGCGCCGAGGGTTTTCTCTACCCGGAGTCACTGACCGAAATGCTCGAGCAGTCCGGCTCAAACGTGCGCGACGCGCTGCATCGGCTCGAAGTCGAGCTCCTCACCGGCGATCGCCGCGGGATCCCGGCGCCGGCGCCAGTCTCGACAGAGAACCGGCACTCGCACAACTGCGAGGCCTGCGGGAAGGCCTGGGCCCACAACGAAGGCGAATGTGCGCTACCCTGGCGCTCGACTTGCCCGGCGTGCGGCGGAAAACCGAAAACGATCTACCAGGCGCGCGCGGAGAAAGCGGTCGCCACGCGGACCGCTAACATCCGGCGGCAATTCAGGAGAGCTCGATGACGAACAGGCAGGCAGCGGCATTTTTGCGAGAGGAGAGGCCCAAACGATTGAAACAGCTTTTCGGGCCAAAGTTCGCCCAAGCCATCATCCTCGCGATCGCGGCGCTCGAAAGTCCGCTCCTCGCGGTGGATCATGCGCGGGAAGGCGCGAAGGGCATCAAGGCTCGGAACAAGACTCTCAAACGGAAGGATTTCAGGCGGTGGGGCCGCATGGGCGGCCGTCCGAAGAAAGCGGCATGACTCAGCAAATCAAAACCGACAACCGGCGGCTGGACCTGAAAATCCAGATCCGCCGCAAAACGCTCGAGCATGCCGCGCTCGGCGAGCTCCGGGTGCTGGACCTCTGCGCCGGCGAGGGCCAGGTCTGGCGCACCATGCGCGAACACGTCAAACTCGCGGACTACATCCCGGTGGACATCGCGCCGCGGCTTCCCGGGACGATTCTCGGCGATGCGACGGACGAACGCTTTCTGTCCGCTTTTGACCTCGGGCGCTTCACGGTCATCGATATCGACACCTACGGCGAGCCCTGGAAGCCCTGGCGGCACATCCTTGAGCGGCTCAAGCAGAAGACGGCCGTCTTCCTCACGCACGGCGCCGTCTCGAGCCCGGGCGGAGCGAATATCTCCACATTCGCGCGCGAGGCGATGGGAATCCCGGAATCATGGGACGTTCCGATGAAACGGGATCTCGCGCTCTTCGCGGCGCGCTATCTGCTCCTCGGCCGCGGCGGGATCATGAAGGGCTGGAAGGTTTCTCTCGAAAACGTCAGTTACTACGGTTTGATCTGTGAACCAAGAAAGGGAAGGGAATCGAATGGGCGAAACGACAAAAATTAGCTGGACGGAGCACACCTGGAATCCCTGGCGAGGCTGCACGAAGATTTCGCCCGGCTGCGCGCATTGCTACATGTATACGCAGCAGGAACGCTACGGCGGGAATCCTTTCGTTGTGCAGCAATCGAAAACGACCTGGAACGATCCGCTGCGCTGGCAGCGCGAGGCCGCGGCCGCCGGCAGGATCGAACGCGTCTTCACCTGCAGCTGGTCGGATTTCTTCCACAAGGACGCGGACGCCTGGCGCTATCGCGCTTGGGACGTCATCTGGCGATGCCCGAATCTCCAGTTTCAGATTCTGACGAAGCGGCCGGAACGCATCGCGCAGAATTTGCCATCCGAATGGCATCGGCGGTGGCCCTGGTCTAACGTCCAGCTTGGCGTTTCGGTGGAAAATGAAAAGTATCTCTGGCGCGTCGACGAGCTGCGCAAGATTCCCGCGCGCGTGCACTTCATCTCGGCCGAGCCGCTGCTCGCGGGGCTTCCCGGCCTGGACCTCTCGCACATCGAATGGCTCATCGTCGGCGGCGAAAGCGGTCCGGGCTTTCGGCCCATGAAAACGGAATGGGCGCGCGAGCTGCGCGACAAAGCGCAGGGCGCCGGCACCGCGTTTTTCTTCAAGCAAATCTCCGCACCGCGGACGGAGATGGGCTGCCTTCTCGACGGCCGCGAATGGAAGGAGTACCCCGCATGAACGGACACTATAGGCTGAAGGGGCATGAACCGGTTCCAGTAGAGGACGCCCGCGAATGGGGACGATGGTTCGAAACCAGCGGACCCGAGCGGATCGTTGCGCAGGATGATCCGATTCCGGGAGTTCAAGTGAGCACGGTGTTTTTGGGATTGGACCATAACTTCGGCAGGGACGGCGGGCCGATGCTGTTCGAAACCATGGTGTTCGGCGGGGAGCTGGATGAAGAACAGGTCCGCTATAGCACCTGGAAGGAAGCGGAGGCCGGTCATAAAGAAATGGTGCGGAGAGTAAAGGAGCTGTCATGAAAATCGTGACGCCAATCATCGCAGGTCTTTTGCTCGCAACCGCGCCGGCGCGGGCGCAGATCTGTGGCCCGGACGTGAAGCACTCGACGAAGAAGGTCGAAGGCAAGTCGCCGCTCGAAACGAATCCGCCGGCGGGCAAAGCGGTCGTCTACGTTCTCGCTCCCACCTATGAAGGCGGCTACCTGCAGATGAAGGTTTCCGCCGACCGCGTGTGGATCGGCGTGAACCAATACAAGAGCTACTTCGTCGCGGCGCTCGATCCCGGCGAACACGATTTCTGTTCGAAGTCCGGCGACAACGCGACGCATCTGAAGCTCACGCTCGAAGCCGGAAAATCCTATTATCTGCGCCAGGACACGGTCGCAAAGATGGGCGTCGGCATGCCGCCGACCACTCTGCAGGAGCTGACGGCCGAGGATGCCGCGGTCCTGCTGAAAAAGTGCAAGAGAATGGAATTCGCGGAGAAGAGCAAATGATTATCGCGCACGAAGACACGGAGCTGCTCGATTGGCTCCTCGGCATCGCAAACAACAAACCGGTGAGGCCCGGCGATTTCCTTCGCAGCCTGGCGGAAGTGGCATTGCGGGCGGACCATGAAAACTATCCGCTGATGCGGCCGTTCCTCCTCGAGATGAAGAAAAAATATCCGGAGTATCTCTTCACCGAAGCGGACAGCCTGGCCGCCGGCGAACGATTCGCCGACGGGGAGCCGAAGGCCATGAACCAGAGGTGCACGAATTGGCCTCCAGAAGTATGCGCGGAGAAGAAGCCGGATGTTTGACTTGCGACACATCCCTTAGAACACTGGCACGGCGTTCTATTGCTCCGTGCGGCGCTTTTTCGCCTACTCGACTGCGTGGGACAACGCGGCCCTTCTCCAAAACCTACCGCCCTCCGGATCCTGCAAGGGAATCCCGGAAAATTAAAACTGCACCCAGGCGAACCGCTTCCACCCAAAGCGGCCGCCGTGTTGCCCCCTCCCGCCTGGTTGACCGACAAAGCCAAGGAGGTCTGGAAGCGCCTGCGTCCGGACCTCCCCTGGCTTTCCGTCGCGGACGTTGACCTGTTCGCGGCCTACTGCTCGAGCTTCACGCGCTGGCGCGACGCCGAGGAGTTCCTCGAAGCGCACGGCCTGACGTTCGTCATGCGCGAGCCCGCAACGAAAAAAGGCGAGCAGGGAAAAATCAAATTCATTCAGCAATGGCCACAAGTGGCCATCGCGCAGAAATGTTTGCTGATGATGTGCAAGCTGGCCGGCGAGCTCGGACTCTCGCCCGCGGCGCGCACGCGCATCCACGTCGAGCCGGAAAAGAATCCGGCCGATCGCGCCGCCGACCGCATGTTCGGCTAAGAGGAAAAAATGTCGCTAGGCTCACCGCAAGAGGATTCCACGCAGGCGATCGCCGCCGGCATATCTGGCGTAGCGCTTCTGAACGGCCCGGGACGTCTGCGCAGGATTGTGGTGACCGCGGCGGGCACTGCATCGACCACATTCTACGATGACCCTGCCGCCGCGCAGGGAACGGTTTTGTTTGTCACCCCGGCTGTGCCGCCGCTCGGCATGATTTACGAGCTGGATTTTCCGGTCTCGAACAGCGTTTGGGCGGTGGGAATAGCCGGATCCGCCGCGCTTACGGTGAACACGCGTCCTTGATTTGCAGTAAGCAGCTTTCGCTCGCCCTCTCTCTTCCGGCGGTGGAGGGCGAATGGATCTACCCGCCGCCACGAACGAAGAACGGAATTCCACTCGCGTCGATTCCAACCTGGAGGAAAAAAGATGCCACATTACAAAGACGGCTCGCCGGCGAAAGTGGGCGACCTGGTTCATGTGATCCCGCCGTATGCGGGGACCACGCGGACGCTCGGGATCCTGATCTCGATTAATCCCGGTACGGAAACCTGCAACGGCGGCGTGCTGGCGCTCGCGCGGAAATTCAGCGCGGAATCGCCCTGGTATCCGGCGATGGCGGTGGCATATCCCGATTGCGTCACGCTGAAGGAATGCGTGCCAATCAACGCCGAAGTTCCGGAAGTCGCAGCGAGCGCCTGATGAGCAACCAAGCGCAAGTGAGCGCGTTCTTCAAGGCCGAGCAAAAATTTCTGTCCATGGTCAAGCTGCTTCCCTGGGCCCAATTCGTCGGAGCCTGGCTCGCGGTGGGCGGCTTGCTCGCTGCCGCGCTCGCCGGCAAAGGCTTCTGGTTCTCCGTAGCGCACATCGTTTCGGTCGTGGGCGTCGCGATCGGCCTCGTGGCATTTGTCTTTTCCGTGATTCACAAGCCTGGCCTGTTCGGCCTGCCCCACCTGCTCGCCGGCACGGGACTCATCGCCGCCGGCCTCGGCGCGGTCTCGATCGGAATGCACCCCGTGTTCTGGTCGTTCTTCGCATTCCTCGGGTTGGGCGTCTCGCAAGCGGGCCAGTGGTACGACGAAATTTATCCGTGAAGCCGCTCTCGCAACAGCTCGTCACGCGCTACGCGAAATATCGCGCGCTGAAAAACCTTCTCGACAAATGGCTCGAAGAAAAGCAGGCGGAGATCCTCGCCGCCCTGCGCGCCGGCGCGCGTTGCCCGGAGCTCGGGCCCTATCTCCTCGAGCTCGGCAAAGCGGAGGACCGGCCGAACTGGAAAGAGGAATTCTTTGACTTCCTGGTCGACGCCGTCGGAAAAACAAACGCGCTGAAGACCATCGCCGAGATCGGCGAGCGCAAGCGGCCGAAAAGCCCGCGGCTCTACTGCAAGCGCAACGCGAACTATAAACGCAAATTCCCCATCCGGTTGCCGCGATGAACGCGCCCAAGCATTCAGTTCAAAACCTGATCTGTCTGCTGAGCCAGCGCTACGCCAGACATTCTTTCCGCGAGGGCACCGCTGACATCACGAATTGGTTTTTAAGACTGATCCGATGGCCGGAGAACATCTTCTGCTGTGGCGCGGCTATGACGAGGTTCACCGGTTACTACCGAACGTCGGGGCTGCCAGATGACCATTGCGCATATTACGGCTGCCAGTGGTGCGGGCGGGTCGAATGATGACGCCCGAAATTCTCAAATGGATCACGAAGCAGCTCGCGCGCATGCAGAAGAAGCGCACCGGCGGGTGCATCGGCGATCCCAATCGATTCGATGAGGCTTTCGCGCTGCACATCCAGATGAAGGTGGTCCGCGCGGCCGAGCGCAAGCGCGCGCGGAAAGCGCGGCTGCGGAGACTCACCCGTGCTGCATGAAGCGGCGAGACTATCGCGGTCACCCGCACGCGCTCATCGACGCGTGGTTTCTTCCCGAAGAGGACCTCTCCCGCTACGACGCGAAGCTTTATTGGTTCGATCCGGACGCGGCGACGCGCGTGCTCGATTTTTTCAAGCTCTATTGCACGCATGTCGAGGGCGAATGGGCCGGGAAGCCGCTGATCCCGGAGCAGTGGCAATATCAGACGCTGCGCGACGCCTTCGGCTGGAAAAACATCTCGGACGGTTCGCGCAAATACCGCCTGGTGTGGGTGGCCGTGCCGCGCAAGAACGGCAAATCGACGCTCGGCGCCGGCGTCGGCCTCTATCTGACCTTCGCGGACCAGGAGCCCGGCGCGAAAGTCTTCTCCGCGGCGACGGAGAAAGAGCAGGCGGGAATCATTTTCAACATCGCCGCTGCGATGGTGAAGGCCTCGCTGGACCTCTCGAGCCGCTGCGAAGTCTTCAAGAATTCGATCTACGTCGAGAAAGCCGGGGCGATTTGGCGCGTGCTATCCGGACATCCGAAAAAATCGGGGCTGAACGCCAGCGGCCTGATCTGGGACGAGGTCCACGAACAGGCCGATCGCAAATTATGGGACATCACGAAAACTTCCACGGTCGCGCGGCGCCAGCCGATGACCTGGGCGTCCACGACGGCCGGCTACGACGAGTTGACCATCTGCTTCGAGCTGCACGAGCTGGCCAGGAGAGTGCGCGACGGAACCATCGACGTGCCGACGCTGCTCGCGGTGATTTTCGAGGCCGACGAGAAGAAAGACGATTGGACTTCCGAAGAGACGATGCGGAAGGCCAATCCGAATTTCGGCATCAGCGTGAAGGTTGAATATCTCCGCGCCGAATGCGAGATCGCGAAGAAGACGCCGGCGTACCAGAACACTTTTAAGCGGCTGCACCTGAACATCTGGACGCGTCAGATGGAATTGTGGATGCCGAAGGAAGTCTGGGACGCGTGCCGCGCGCCCTTCCCGCTCAAGCCGCTCGACGGCCAGATTTGTTTCGGAGGCCTCGATCTCGCGACGGTGCAGGACCTCGCGGCGTTCGCGAAGGTTTGGCCGGTGCTGGATGAAGCGACGGGCGAGTTTCATTTTTTCGCGCACCTGCGGCTCTGGCTGCCGCGCGAGAACCTGAGGAAGAAGCAGGAGCTAGATGGCGTCCCTTACGAGCTCTGGGCCGAGCAGGGATTCATCACTCTCACCGAAGGCGACTACATCGACTACGACGTCATCCGCCGGACGATCGCGCGAGACGGCGAGCGGTACGAGATCAAAGAGATTGCCGTGGACCGCTGGAACGCGGCGCAGATCATCACGCAGCTGACCGGCGAAGGTTTCACGATGGTGCCTTTCGGCCAGGGGTTCGCTTCGATGATGGGCCCCACCAAGCAGCTGATGGACACGGCGCTGAAGGGCACGCTGCACCACGGCGCTAACCCGGTGCTCGATTGGATGGCTTCGAACGTGACGGTGAAAACAGACCCAGCGGGAAACTGGAAGCCCGACAAGGCCGCCAGCCGCAAGCGCATCGACGGCATCGTGGCGCTGATCATGGCGCTCGGCCGCGCCAGCGTGCAGCTTGATAGCGGCGCTTCGGTTTACGATTCGCGCGGAGTGATCACGATATGAAGTGGCTGCCGAGTCCGGACCTGATCGCGCAATTCGCGCACGCGCTGGCCGGTGCGACGTCCGTCTTCGGCATGGAAGCGTTGTGGCCCGGCCACGGATGGATCGGGCTGACGGCGATTTTCGTTTTCGCATCGCTGAAGGAATTTATTTTTGATTCGGTCGTCGAGGGCCAGACGTTCATGGAAAACCTGCGCGACTTTGGCTTCTACATGCTCGGCGCGGGCATCGCCACCGCGGCGGTGCTGATCAGGATGTTCTTCGCGGCGGTGCCCAAAGGACTTCTATGATTCTGACGGCCGGAAGATTCGGACTTCGCGCGGAGCTGAACCCGTTCCGCCTCGAGCTGCGCTCGAATCTCTCCGAGCCCGATCGCTGGCTGGTGGAATATGCCGGCGGGCATCCGACCGCTTCCGGCCAGACCATGACGGAGCGCACGGCGATGCAGCTCTCCGCCGTGTGGGCCGCCGTCAATCTGATCTCCCGCGCGATCTCCACCTCGCCATTTCGTCTGTTTCAAACGCAGACGAACGGCGAAACCCGCGAAGCGACCGACCATCCGCTCTATCCGCTGCTGCGCTGGCCGCCGAACCCGGAGATGACCAAGAAAACTTTTTGGGAAACCTTCATGGGGCATTTGCTGCTGTGGGGCAACGGATACGCGGAGATCGAGCGCGACAATGGCGGCCAGGTCGTGGCGCTCTGGCCGCTCCGCCCGGACCGCACCTTTCCCCGCCGCATGATCGGCCCGGATGGAAAAGGAACCGGGAAACTGATTTACGTGGCGCGCTCGAGCGCCGGCCCTGAAGTCATCCTGCAGCCCTACGAGGTCCTGCATGTGATGGGCTATAGCTACGATGGGCTGCGCGGACTTTCTCCCGTCGCGCTGCACCGCGAGAGCATGGGGCTTTCGATGGCGGCGACGGATTACGGCGCGCGCTTCTTCGGCAACGATGCGACGCCCGGGATCGTGCTCACCCATCCCGCCAAAATGAAAGCCGAATCGGCGAAGCGCCTCAAGGAATCCTGGGAAGAGTCGCACCGCGGAGGCGACCAGGCGCACCGCGTCGCCGTGCTCGAAGAGGGCATGAAGATCGAAAAGATCGGGATGTCGAACGAGGATGCGCAATACCTGCTGACGCGCGTCTTCCAGCTATCCGAGATCGCGCGGATGTTCAACGTCCCGCTGCACAAGCTGGCGGAGCTCACGCACGGGACATTCTCCAACATCGAGCACCAATCGATCGAATTCGTCCGCGACGCCGTGGAGCCCTGGGGCGACGGCATCGAGGCGGAAGTCCATCGCAAACTGCTGAACCCGGAAGATCAGAAAACTTATTTCGCCGAGCACGATTTCACGGCCCAAAAACTGGGCGACCTGAAGAGCCAGAACGAAGCCGAGAATATCGCCTGGATGGACGGCTGGACGAACACCGACGAGATCCGCAAGCGGCGCAACCAGAACCCCCTGCCGGACGGCCAGGGCAAGGTCTATTTCATCCCAGTCACCCAGCAACCCATCGACAGGGCCATAAACCCCCCGGCGCCCGCGCCGGCGGCCAATATGGGCCCGGATGGGAGTCCTTCGCCATCTGGGACGCCAAAGAATCCTCCGCCCGCCACGGGAGACCCCAAGGCCAAAAAGAGGCATGCCCAGGAGCTCGCCGAGCGCCGCCGGCAGGTTACCCGCGCCTTCATCCCACTGCTGGGCAGCGTCGGGGAACGCTTGGCCAGGAAAGAGATTGCCGCGCTCGCGCGCGAGGGCGCCGACGCCGACAATTTCTTCCGCGACCACGACGCCTACGTGCGCGACGCCGTCCTGCCGGTGCTCACCTGCATCGAGGAATCCGTCTCGACCCTCCTCCGCATGGAAGGCCGCACCGCCGCGATCGCCGACCGCGACAAATTCATCGCGAGCTACGCGGACAATTTCGCGCACCGCTACGTGAAAGAGGCGCTGGTCAACCACATCGGCAAAATGGCCGTGTGGGCCAACGGCGTCACCGACCGCGCGCACGAGGAAGCCATGCGCGCCTCGAACGCTTTCGCGCTGCATCTCTACAAAGCCGCCGGCGCGAAGACGCTGGCCTGGATCGTTCCCGAAACCGGCTGCAGCAGCGAGTGCATGTCGATCGCCACGCGGTTCATCGAACCCGCCGCGGCGGCCAACCATCCCCCGAGAGGCGCGCGCTGCGAATGCCAAATTGTCGCGGTCGACAATGTTTAACGCGCGAACGTGTCCCGGCAAGGGCAGCTTCGCGCGAATGGGAGCGGTGGACCATGCTTAAGCGCTGGAGCATTTTATTCGCGATGCTGTTCCTGGGAGCTTTGGTGCTGGCCGCGCTTCCGGCGCCGCCGGATGAACGCGCCAACGTGTCCCGGCAAGGGCAGCTTGGCGCGAATGGTCGGCCGCAGCAGTTCCTCTTTCAGGACCTGCTCACCTTGCCTACGGGAGAGCGCATCGCCATTTTCCTGCCGACGATCCATGTCGCGATCGGCGTGCAATCGAAGAGCGGATCCCGCGTCCTGACCACCGGCGAGCTGATCCATTGCCTTCCGTTTCTCGAAGTCACGCCCATGCTAAAAAAAGCAGCGAATGGCGATTTTCAGCCCTTCAACGTGCAGGAACAGATGTTGAACTGCGGGCCGCCGGCATCGGGCGAAGCGGACCGGATCCTGGCGATCACCGGAATCGTGTGGCCCGAGAAGTAAAGCGCGGCTGCGATTTGTGCCCCCGGAAGATGCACCGGGAGATCGAATTCGAAGGCGTGCTGTTCCGGCTCTGCATCGTCCACTGGAACATCACGGCGACTTTGAAAGCAAAACCTAGCAGACAGGAGCTGACATGGAAGTCGAACAGAGGTTTTTGAACGCGAAGGATTTCACGGCGGAGTTTCGCGTGGAGAAGCGCGACGGCAAACCCACGATGATCGTGGGCTACCCCGCGAAGTTCAACAAATTGTCGCGGCGCATGTGGGGCATGCGAGAGCAGATCATGCCGGGCGCGTTCAAGCGCACGCTCGCCGAGGGCGCGGACGTCCGCGCGCTCCTCAATCACAACCCCGACATCGTGCTCGGCCGCAACAAAGCCGGCACGCTCCGTCTGAAGGAAGATTCCACCGGCCTGCGCATGGAGATCGACGCGCCGGATACCCAGGCGGCGCGCGACCTGATGACCTCCATCGACCGCGGCGACATCAGCCAGGGCAGCTTCCGCTTCCGCACCGTCACCGACAACTGGCACATGCAGGACGGCGAAACGATTCGCGACCTCATCGACGTGGACCTGATGGACGTCAGCCCGGTCACTTTCCCGGCTTACGAGGACACGGACATGGGCGTGCGCGCGTTCGCCGGCGCCGTCGGTCTGGACCTCGGCAGGTTCGAGGAGATTGTCGTGCGCCTCGAGCATAATCTGCCATCGAAACCCGAGGACCGCGATTTTCTTGCGCTGATGGTCCTGCGCGCCAGCAAGTTGTACGACAAACTTCCCGCGCCGCGCTTCCACGCGCTCGAAGCGGCGAAGCGCCGGCTCTCCCTGACCGAACGTGAAAATTAGTTGTTACGTTCCGGGCTGCGAAGCCGCGGCGCCGCACGAGCTCCTCGGATTGCGCGTCTGCACGCCGCACTACATCGAAGCGCTCGAACACTCCGCGCACATCGTTCCGAAAACATACCTGAAGCGCCTGTCGGAGGAATTGGATCATGCCAGGCGCCGGCTAGCGCGGATCAGGGAAGGAGTCGACAGGCGCGAGCGAGAAAAGAAGACCCGCGTCACGCCGCCGGCGGAAGCCTCTTGATCGTCGCCCGCGCCAGCTCGCAGGCGGACTCCCATTCCTTGTCCCTGCGCAGCTTCGCGAGAAACGCCTCTATCCCCAGGTGCACGTGCACGCGCTTCAGCGCGTGTTTCCCGAAAAGCGTTCGCGTCGCTCCGCGGCCGCCTTGATGCAATCCTCTCCAGGCTGTCAGCTCATCATCGGTGGGCGGCCTTCGCATGATTCGAATCGACATTGTCTTTCTCCCTTCCATCTTTCCGAATAAAAACCAGTTTCAGCTGCGCCCGCGGCGCGCGGCCGCCGGCATCGAAGGAGTGGCCGTCATCCCGCCAGTCTTCCGCGCGCCGCGCGAATGGCGATAGCAGATGGAACCATCGCGGGTTCCCGCACCGCGCGCAGGGCTTTAGTTCGCCGCGCACCGCGCTGCTGATCCGTTCTCTGTTGCTGACTCCGCTTCCGTTCATTTCCCACCATTCGCGCCAAGCGCCCCTTGCCGGGAGCCTTCGCGCGGTTTTGCAAAGCGATTCACAGGCCCGCCTGTGGATTCTTTGTTTCGAGCGCACCCGGCTGCACCGCGACGCACCGCAAAGCACCGGGCGAGCGGGAAATCGCGCGAAAACCGAACGGATGCACAGGCCGCTGCTCGATTCCACTTGACTCTCCCCTCCTCTCCCCCCTTAAGATTCCCCCCTCTTCTCTCCTCTCTTTCCGGAAAAACTTAAGAGCAACAACAACAAGAGCGGAGGAAATGTGGAAAATCATTGGAATGACCGCCAGAGCGCTTCGACTTTTTTCGCGGTCCGGAGAATCACGAAGTCCTTGCGGAGCTGCAACGCCGGCGTCCTCGACCCCAGGCGCTGCGCGATTCCCCCCTTCGTGAATCCCTGCGCGAGCAGCCAGCGGATCCGCGCCCAGGTCCTGCCGGCGGGAACGAGCATGCTTTGCGGCGGTGAATTGCCGCCGAGCTCCAAAATCGCTTTCTCCGTCATCGCTCGACATTGACGGCGTTCGCCGCTCCGGATTTTGCAGATCACCGTCGCGGAGATCCCGGTGGCTCGCGCTATGGAATAGCGGCCGATGCCGCGCCTCGATAACCAAAACAATCTGCGGCGCGCGCGCGTCGCATCGACGATTCCATTCCACAATCCCATCTTGCGCAGTTTGGCGCGGCCGGTTTCATAACGCGAAGCGGCAGCGCGGCAGGGAACGCATTTGCATCCGCCGAGATAGCGCAGGCGCGTGCCGTGGGGTTTCCGCTCGGCGAGAACTTCGATGGGAGCTAGATCGCGGGGACGCATTGCCTTCTCCGGAGCCACTTGCAGTATTCGATCCATTGGGCGAAGCACCAGGCGCACAGCAGGCGCGAGAGCTCCACGGGCCCGATCGCGCCGCATCCCGTGCACCGCGCCTCCATCTCGACCTTAAGGAAGACGATCACCGCATCACGACGATTTGCATCTTGAAGTCGTTCACATGTTTCCAGCGAAGCCGGGGATCGCGGAGGACCTGGGAGACGGCACGGAACATTGCGCTCCGCAGCTGCTTGCCTTCGCCGCGGCCGCTGATCTGGATGTGTCCGGGCAGACAATCGAAAGCATGCGCGACGACGGACACGGTTTTGAGCGGTGGCGGCATCAGTCACCCGCGGCTTTCGCCAGCTTCAGCTCGCCCTGGCATTCCTCGAAGCGCGCGGCGATCTCTCGCCCGAAATGCGCGCCGATCCATTTCCACAGCTCGACATCGACGTACTGCACGACGTGGAAGAAGAGCCAGATTTTTTTGTCCCTGTCTTTCTCCAGCCGCAGGTCGAACAGGTCGACTTCTTCCATCTCATGCCGCACCGCTTTGTCGTCCGGATGGGCGTGGAAAAAGAGGTTCTGGCTTTCGATGGCGCGGTCGATTTTTTCGAGCACGATCGCGCTGTTCACGTTGCGCATCGACGCCCAGGCGTCCGCGACGAATGCCGGCATCTTCTTCGTGTTGACGCCGTCGAGCTGCAGGGCAAACTCCATCTTCGCGATGCGCTTGTCGTCGGCGTTCTTCTTGGCCCTGATTTTCGTGAAGGTGATCCACGTCGCTTCGTCTTCGTGCAGGAATTTCATCACGGCGCCTCCACCTTGATCGACCGCAGAAACCAGGAGTCATACGGCGTGCAGTTCAGCTTGAAAAGCAACTGATCGATGTCCATTCCCTTGCCGACGAAAAGGTTTCCGTTGATGTACTTCCACTGCCACGGCTCCAGGGAGGGATGCACGACGACGGGAATTTTCTGATCGCCATGGAAGACGAACCGTTGAACCTCGCTCATGCCATCCATCACGAGGCCTCGGTCGACCGCTTCGCGGTCGCCAGTGAAAGCGACGGAATCGCCTGGCGAATGATTTCGGCCATGTCCTTAAGAGCGCCTCGCCGAGCGGCGGCGGCGGCGTAGGCGGCGGCGTAGGCGGCGGCGTAGGCGGCGGCGTCGGCGGCGGCGTAGGCGGCGGCGTAGGCGGCGGCGTCGGCGGCGGCGTAGGCGGCGGCGGCGTAGGCGGCGGCGTAGGCGGCGGCGGCGTAGGCGGCGGCGTCGGCGGCGGCGTAGGCGGCGGCGTCGGCGGCGGCGTAGGCGGCGGCGGAGCGCACTTCCGCGAGCGTGGCTTTGCCTTCGCACCATGCGCGCGCGGTTTCAATTGCTTTGCGCGGACGGTCCTCGCCGGCGGGAACGAATTTCAGCGCGGTCTCCGCGCACAAACATGCCAGCAGGACGATTTGCTTGCGATCGGGCCAGCCTTTTTCCCCGATCCGCTTCCCGAGCAGCCAGAGCATCCAGTCCGCGCGCTCGCAGCTCGACCATGCTTCGGCCAGGGATTTATCCTTCGACCATTCGACCGCTTCGGCGCATGCGCCGAGGGATTTCAAGAATCGATGCAATTGCTGTGCGTTCATCACGAGGCCTCGAGCGCGGTCTTCTTCTTCGGGAGGTTGGGCGACGGGTGATTTTTTTGCGCGAAGGCCACCAGCGCGGCGTGGGGGATCAGGCGCTTGGCGCCGATCCTGCGCGAGGCCAGCAGGTTGCGCGAGATCAGGTTGTCGACGGCCCGGATGGAGAGCGAAAGACGTGCGGCGGCTTCCGCGCGGGAATAGAGCAGGCGGTCCATCTCATCTCCCCTTTTTCGTCGGCCGCTTCGCCGCCGCCGGTGAGTTCGAAGGCGCGGGGCTCGCTGCACCCGGCTCGCCGATCGCTGCCTTCGATAAATTTCGCTCGACGCTCAGATGGTTGACGCGTTCCAGGCGGTAGGTCGCCACCGGCCCGGACTGCTTGAAATCCTCAAGCTTGTCCGAGACCTGGAACTGCGGCGGGAAGAGGGCCCTTCGCTCCACGCGGACGTAGAGAATTTTCGGGGAGTCCATACTAGGCCGCTTTCGAATCGAGCCCCAGGCCGCCGAGCACAGCGCGGCGGAGGATATACGCGGGCTTGCGATCTTCCTTCTCGGCCAGCTCCCTGAGCTTCCGGTAAGCCTCGGCGCTCAGCCGGATCGATACCTGGTGGGATTTTGTTTCGCGGGCGGCTTTCTTTTTTGCTTCGGGCATTCTCAGGCTCCTTTAACTCCTTGGGAGTCCTACATACCATACGAATCCACTTGCAGTCAATGGAGTTTTATGAAACCATTTGCAGGCGTGGGAACATCCAATGCAGAAACCCAACCCTTTAACGAAATGGCCATTACGAAGGCGAAGAAGTCGAGGCAGGTATCCTTCAAGGTCGAGGATGCCCTGGGGGACCGCATCGAAGCGGCCGCCGAGCAGGAAGAGCTTCCCGTGGCCGATTTCGTGCGCAAGGTTTTCCTCTGGGGCCTTGATCAATACGACGAGGTCGGCGCCCGCCTGGGTCGGCTTCGCTCCATGGCCCTGTCGGACCAGATCATCGAGAAGACCCTCAAGGAAGAGCGCCAGGTTTATCGCGAGCGCGCCCGCCAGAGAAAAAGCAGATAACAGCTTTTCCACAGTCTGCTCGGGATTCCAACCAGCGGAAAATTTTACGATTGCGATACGTCACTCTGAGGCGTATGCTTCGCGCCCTGTCCCAGCTCTCGATATTTTCCGTCCCTTGGAGGACCCATGGCTCCCGAGTCGAGCAGTCAGCTCAGCGTCGTTAAGCATTCTCCAAAACAGGCCCAGAGAATCACGCAGCGGCTCCTGCTGCAGGAACGCGACCTCGCCGAACAGATCCGCCAGCTCAAGCGCGCGCGCGCGAAACTCCGCGAGCAGATTCGCACGGCGCTCGAGCGCGGCGCGAAGTGCCAGGCCGGGGTTCTCTCAGCGGAGATCGCAAGCCGCCACGTCCTCCACGTCCGTTAAAGCAACCAATTTCTGAACGGGAAAGGAAACGATATGAGGGGTGTGTTCGAAAAGGTCAAAGGCTCGAACGACTGGTTCATCTGCTACGCCGACGCCGACGGCCGCCGCCACCGGGAACACGTCGGGCGGCGCGCGGTCGCCATCGAAGCCTACGTCAACAAAAAGCGCGAAGTGCGCGAAGGCCGCTACGTTGCGCCGCAGCGCGAGCGGCGCGTGACCTTCGCGGAGCTCGCGGAAAAAATGCTGGCCGACAAGGAAGGGCATCTGCGGAAGCGAACGCTCGGCGGCATACGTTCCCGGCTCCGCCGCGTCCTGCCGCTCATCGGCGCGCTGCCGGCGGCGGCGATCGGCACGGCGAAGATCAATGAAGCGCTGCGCGCGCTGCGCACGCCTTCGCCGCGCCCCAGGAAAAACACCGGGCGCAAGACCGTCACCGGCGAGCTCGGCGATTCGGCCATGAACGCCTACCGCTGGACGATGAACAGCATCTTCGACCACGGCATCAAGAACGGCTTCGTCGCGAGAAATCCCGTTGCCGCCACCCAGGCCTTCGCCCCGCATCCCGGGATCATCCGCTACCTCGCGGCCGATGAAGAATCCGCCATCCGCGAAAAAATGCGTGGTTGGAATCCCGAGCTAGAAGCGGAGATGGACCTGGCGCTCCACACCGGCCTGCGCCTCGGCGAGCAGTTCCACCTGACCTGGGATTTGATCGACCTCGAGCGCGGCATCCTGACCGTGCCGAGGGAAGGGAAGACCGGGCGGCGCTTCATCCCCATCAATTCGGCGGCGCGACTGGCGCTCGAAAAACTTTACGAGCAATCCCGCGGCTCGCGCTACGTCTGCCGCCGCTCGGAATCCTCGTTCGACCGGCGCAACGATCGCTTTCAGAAAATCCTTGCGAAGGCCGGAGTGATCCATTTCCGCTGGCACGACCTGCGGCACACCTTCGCATCCCGATTGGTGATGGCCGGGGTGGACCTGCGCACCGTGCAGCAATTCCTCGGACACGCTTCGATCGTCACCACGATGCGCTACGCGCATCTTTCGCCCGAACACGGCAAGGCCGCGATCGAGAAACTGGTAGCGCCGGCCGCGCCTGCACCGCGGCGCGGGAAGATCGCGAGGATCGCATGAACCAAAACACTTTGACGAACGGCGAGCGCGCCGACCTGATCGACGCGTTCGCCGAGGCAATCGAAAGTCTGGAATCCATGATCGATTCCACTCTCCCGCCGAGAAGAGCCGACGATACGCGCTTGGACCGCGAAAACAGAGATGACTGGAGCGGCAAGGTGAAACGATATCGCGCGCTGCGAAAGCGCTATCTCAAGGAAGAAAAAAAGGCCATGCCGAATAAGCGCAGGGCCCTGAGGATCGCGTGAAGGTATCTCCAGAAACGATGGAGCAGACAATGGCTTGCATGAACTGCGGGCTAGCAGGATTTACTCCAGCCGAACATTTTCCGCAGGCCCACGGATTATGGGACAGGCCGTGCCCGAAGTGCGGGCAGCAAACTGTTTGGGTAACCGAACCAAGACAGAAAGCGAGAGATGGGGAAATGAAAAGTTCATGAGCGCCAGACTGCCTTACGTCTACACGTGGAAGCGCACGGCGATGCGCGTCCTCGATCGCAAGGGCCAGGCCTGCAAGGTGCTCGCGCGCGGGAAGATGAACAGCTGCATGATCGAATTCGCCGACGGCTTCCGCACCGTCACCAGCCGCAACGCGCTTCGAAAGGCAAAACCGTGAGATGCGATCTGGATCCGTACGACGAAGAGAACGATGAAGAGTGCTGCCCCGAATGCGGGCGGCTCCTCGAAGACTGCGAGTGCGACGACGACTGCGGATGCACGGAGCAGACGCCTTGCCTGCTCGTTCACCCGGACGATATCCCCGGTGCCATCGGGGTGCCCTGCAGCTGGCTCGACGAAACGCACACGCTCTGCTCGAACCTCGATTGCATCGCCGTCGTTCCGCTCGCGGAACTCTGCGCCATCGTCTTCCCCTATGCCGCGCCCCGCGCGAAAGCCGCGACGCCATGACAACGATTGTTTACATTTTCGGAATCGCCGGCGTCTGCGCGGCCATCTATTTCGTTTTTCTGATCGTGCGCGTCTGCCTCGCGCCGGAGCTCAAGGAAGACATGGCGCGGCTGCGCGAACACCGCCGGCTGAGAATCGCGAGCAGACGATGACGACCTTTGCAGTGAATCGAAGACTTGGAAAGGGAAAGGAAACGAAAATGAAAATGCTTCAAGCAGTACACATCACTTTGTTGGGGTTCGCATTCGCGGCGGGTTGTGGCGGAGGACCATCGGCGGCGCCGCCGCCGCCCCCGCCGGCGGCGATCGATCCATCGGGCAACTGGTCCATGACCGCGAGCGATAGCGGCGCGGCCTCGGCCGCCTTCGCGTCGCTCTTCGCGCAGACGGGCTCGGTCGTTACATCCAACAGCTTCACGGCCAGCGGCAACCCGGCTCCCTTCGCCTGCGTGCCGTTCAGCGCCACGCTCGCGAACGGCCAGGTGCTGAACGTCAATAATTTCACCGGGGACGTGAACATCACCGGCTTCGCAACGTTTTCATTCAACGTCACGCTGGCGGCCGACGGCAAATCGTTCACCGGCTCGTACGCAAACATGCCGCCATGCTCGGGGCTGCTTTCCTCGGGCACGTTCGCCGGCGCGGAGATCCCGACGGCGTCCGGCAGCTGGACCGGAACGCTGGCGCCCTGCACGCTCGACCAGCAGACGGGCATCTGCACGCCGACGGGCGCGCCGGGCGGCGCGTTGACGGCTTCGCTGACGCAGAGCGACCTCACCGGCAACGTGACCGGCACCTACCAGGTCACGGCGCTGGCGGCATTTTCCAGCGGGACCGTCGGCGTCGCCGCCTCCGACCAGGACATCCTCAGCGGGAAGACCTGGCAATTCACCATGACGGACGCGAACGCCACGAAGTTCATCGCGAACGGGCTGCTCGACCTCCAGGGAAAGTTCGCGGGAATCATATCTGGCAATGGCGCGACGTATCTGCTGACGATGACGCACTAGATCGGAGACTGAGGATGACGCGCTACGGCCGGGAACCGCAAAAGACTACGCGAGTCGAGCGCGGAGAAGCGGACATGACCTGGGAGGAAATCGGCCGCGCCCTCGGCCTCGAGGGCGAAGCTGGCAGGAAGACGGCGTTCATGATTTACAAGAACGCCATGCAAAAGATTCGCAATCGGCCGCACTCCATCCAGGCGTTGAAGGAGCTGGTGGAGCTTCGCAACGCGCAGCGAGGCCGTCGCACGCCGCTGCCGGATTGGGACATTTGACATTCGGACCTGCGCGCGATCGAGATCGGAGACTGACGATGAGCAGAAAGCGAAAGGGCTATTGGCTGCCAGAAAATCACGTCCTGAACCTGAACGCGGTGGAGATCGGCTGGCTGCTGGCGCTCGTCTACGTCGACGACCATGATTTCGCGATCAACAAACGCGGACCGCGGGGCAAGCCGATCGCGACGACGGTGCGGGCCTGCCTCCAGGAAAAAATCCAGGCCTCCATGCGCGCCGTCGAACGCTCCGGCCGCAACCTCGGCAAGCCGAAGCCTGTGAATCCTCCAGGAGGATCCACAGGCTGACGCCATGTTTGTGCTGCTCTTCTCCCTGCTCTTTTTCCTCCTCGCCGTGCTCGACGCCGCGACCGGTCACCCCGCGGACGCCGCTTTAGATTTGATCTACGTGATCCTGCTTCTGCTCGTGGATGACAGGATCCGCCGCGACGCGAAGCCCGGCTGATGCCCGGCGCATGGATCCGACTTCCTGGGGGCGGTGTGGCCCACATCCGCTACCAGGCTCCGCGGCGAAAGCGCTGCAAGTTCTGCCCGCCAGGCCGCGCGAATTTCGCGACGCGCCTTTGCGATTTCAGCACCGCCCCCGGCGCGACCTGCGACGAGGCAATGTGCGCCGACTGCGCGCGACCAGTCGGGGAAGATCGCGACTACTGCCCCAACCACGCGGGAAAATAACCCTCAAAGCCAACTGCCACACAAACTGCCACGGCCGGGAAGCCGCGTCGCGTAACGAAAACAACACACGGGGCCTAGGGTTCCCCGCATTCAGTCTATCAAA
>Ga0209118_1000151_pt1 | contig 45578 bp, 33 predicted proteins | sample BlaSpr_A8_Ref_M1_FD_187988 | JGI IMG/M metagenome (GOLD analysis project Ga0209118, IMG submission 187988) | Forest soil microbial communities from Thunder Bay, Ontario, Canada - Black Spruce, Ontario site 2_A8_Ref_M1 (SPAdes) (version 2) | ecosystem: Environmental > Terrestrial > Soil > Boreal... | reverse complement strand
CTACGCCAGCGAGCACAATGACAAGGTCAACCGTCTCGTGCTCTACGCGCCGCAATGGATCCGTAACGAACCGCCCGCGCCGGTGGCCGCCAACGCGCCGCCGGCACTTGCCGGCATGCGGGACCGAGCCCGTTTCATCGCCGCGCGGTATGCCGCGCGGACAATGATGTCGGCGATGACGCCGCCTGCGAGCGGCATGGTTCGGCCTCTCCCACGAAAGCTCAAGTAGTGCCGCTGTGCTCCTGGCGCCACTTGTCGAGCAGCACGGCCAGGACGATGACCACGCCCTTGGCCACATACTGCCAGAAGGAAGAGACGCCGAGGATGGTGAGTCCGTTGTTCATCAGCCCAATGATCAGCGCCCCCACGACCGTGCCCCAGATCGAGCCGACACCACCGTTCAGGCTGGTGCCGCCCAGCACGACCGCAGCGATCGCATCCAGCTCGTAACCGGTGCCCCAGTTGCCGTTGGCCCCGTACAGACGGCTCGCGGACATGGCCCCGCCCAGTCCGGAGAACAGTCCGCCCATCGCGTAGACGAAGAGCAGCACGAAGCTCACCTTGATGCCGGTCAACCGGGCCGCCTGCCGGTTGCCACCCACCGCGTAAATGTGCAACCCGAGGATGGTCTTGCGCAGGATGAACCAGGAGAGCACGACCACGCCGGCAGCGATCCACACCAGCCAGGGCAGGCCGAGGAAGTCGCTGTTGCCGATCCACTCGAAGCTTGCGATGTCGCGGTTGAGTATGGTGGTGCCGCCGGCGAACAGGAACGCCGCACCGCGCAGCGCGGTCATGGTGCCCAGGGTTACCACGAACGGGTTGAGGTTCAGATAGGCCACCATGGCGCCGTTCATCAGCCCCATGACGAGCCCGACCAGGAGGAAGGCCGGCAGCGCCAGCGCCGGGGCATTCTCCGGCAGCGAGACGATCATGCCCAGCACGGCCGACACAGCAAGCATCGAGCCGACCGACAGGTCGATGCCGCCGGTCAGGATGACGAAGGTCATGCCGGCGGCCAGCACCAGATTGATCGACACCTGGCGCAGGATGTTCATGGTGTTGTCGATACTCATGAAGTTTGACGTGCCGTCGGCGCTGAAGTAAATGGTCAGCCCATAGAAGGCAAAGTAGAGCACGATGAGCACGGGCAGCATGCCCAGGCGGCGATAGAGCGTGGCAATCATCTTGCTGGCGCCCGCCGAAGCGGAAGCAGGTTCCTTGGCGGAACCGGGTGACGTCGTTGTAGCCATTTGGTGAATCCTCCCGAGATCAGTCTTTTAGGCTGCCGCAAGTTCTTCGGCGTGGGTGGCGAGGGTCATGATCTTTTCCTGGTTCACGTCATCGCCGGTGACCTCACCCGTGATGTGGCCCTCGCGCATCACCACCACCCGGTCGCACACGCCAATCACTTCTGGCAGTTCGCTGGAGATGACGATGATCGTCACGCCTTGGGTGGCCAGATCGTTGATGATCTTATAGATCTCGCTCTTCGCGCCCACATCGACCCCGCGCGTGGGCTCGTCCAAGATCAGTACCCGCGGCTTGATTTCCAGCCAGCGGGCGAGCAGGAGCTTCTGCTGGTTGCCCCCCGACAGTCCGCCGACGATGCCTTGCGGCCCGGGCACCTTGACGTTAAGCAGCTTGATGGCCTCGCGGGTGACCCGGTCCAGCGCACCGTGATTGAGCACGCCCCCCCGCGAATGCTGTTTGAGCACGTTCATCGTGGTGTTGATGAGCGCCGACAACTGCAGGAACAGGCCCTGCCCCTTACGATCTTCCGGGACGTAGGCGATGCCGAGCCGGATCGCATCGAGCGGGTTCTTGACGTTGATCTCCTGGCCATTCAGCCGCACCCGGCCGGAGGTCTTGGGGTCGGCCCCGAAGATGAGTCGCGCCAGCTCGGTGCGGCCGGCGCCGACCAGCCCGGCCAGACCCAGCACTTCGCCGGCGCGCGCCTTGAACGTGGCCGGCTGCACTTCCCCGCCGCCGACGTTGTCGACTTCGAGCACCACCTTACCGGGCACCCGCCCGACCTTGTGCGCATAGAAGTCGCCGAGCGGGCGGCCGACCATCATCTGCACGATGCGGCCGGGATCCAGTTCTTCCTTGGTCAGTTCACCGACGTAGCTGCCGTCGCGCAGCACGGTCACGCAGTCGGCCAGGCGGTTGACTTCGGCCATGCGGTGGCTGATGTAGATGACGGCGAGGCCTTCGTCACGCAGCTGGGTGACCACGCCGAACAGGGCTTCGGTCTCGCGGTCGGACAAGGCCGCGGTGGGCTCGTCCATGATCAGGATGCGCCCCTTGTGCACCAGCGCCCGGGCGATCTCCACCTGCTGCTGCTCGGCAATGGACAGGTGGTGCGCTAGGGTCGCGCCCTTGAAGGGGGCGCCAAGCCGCTTCAGGACGTCGTCGGCCTGCCGGTTCATCTCGCCTTCGTCGACCATGCCGAAGCCGCGCCTCGGCTCGCTACCCATGAAGATGTTCTGCGCCACCGTGAGATTGGTGGCTACCGACAGTTCCTGGTAGATGAGGTTGATGCCGAGCGCGCGCGCATCGGCCGGCCCGTTGATGGTTACCGGCTTGCCGTCGACCTTGATGGTGCCGGTATCGGGATGATAGACGCCGGACAAGACTTTCATCAGCGTCGACTTGCCGGCGCCGTTCTCTCCCATCAAGGCATGGATCTCGTGGCTGCGCACGATGAGATGCATGTCGGACAGAGCCTTGGTGGCGCCGAAGCGCTTGCTGATGCCGTGCATTTCCAGGATGACGGGATTGGCCATGCTACCTCCGGTTGTTCAACCCTCACGGGCGGGTCAGAAAGGGACCGCAACCCGGACACCGCGATTGGGGCCCCGCGCGCCATGGCTGCGATCCAGTGGGCGGGGATGCGCCCTAGAGGAGCGCCTAGCTCTTGGTCCAGCCCTTGTAGTTGTTGATGTTGTCCTTGGTGATCGGCGGGGTCGGCAGCAAGATGACGCTCTGCTCCGGTTTCCTGCCGTTCATGATCTCGTAGCCGATGCGAATCCCTTCAGAGGCCATCTTGTAGGGGTTCTGGGCCGTGCTCACGGCGAGCAGGTTCTTCGGGTCCTTCAACGCCGCTTCCGCATCGGGGGCACCGTCCACCGAGGCGATGATCTTGATGTCGGTGCGCTTCGCCTGCTTCACGGCCAGGTCGGCGCCGATGGCGGTCGGGTCGTTGATGGCGAACACGGCGTCGATCTTGGGATTCGCCGTCAACAGGTTGGACATCACTTCCATGCCGCCGTCGCGGCTGCCCTTGGCGTCCTGGTTGTCGGACAGGACTTTGATGCCCGGGCTCTTGGCAAAGGTCTCCTTGCACCCCTTCACCCGGGCAATGACCGAGGTCACCGGCGGTCCGTTGACGATCACGACGTTGCCCTTGCCACCCAGCTTGTCGGCAATGTACTTGCACGATTCGACACCCGCCATGGTGTTGTCGGACATCACGGTCGCATCCGCGCCTTCCGCCCCCACGTCCACCGCCACCACAACGATGCCGGCATCACGCGCCTTCTTGAGCACCGGCGCAATGCCCTTCGGATCGACCGCATTGACCAGAATGATGTCGACCTTGTTGCCTATGAAATTCTCGATCTGCCCCACCTGCGTATTCAGGTCGTACTTGCTCGACACCGTCGTCACCCTGGCAGCAGGATTGATCTTCTTCGCCGTCTCCTCGGCTCCCCTGCCAATCGCCACAAAAAATGGATTGGCCAAATCTCCCACCGATACACCCACCGACTTTAGCGGCTTGTCAGCAGAAAAGGCGGACCCCGCCAAACATAGCGAGAGAGAAGCGAGCACCAAGGGGATGGTTTTGTTCATGTCAGATTTCCTCCGATTGAGTTGAATTCTAATTGCACTTGCGCGTTGCCAACAGCCATTGCGCCGAAGGCACCCAAATATCGGTGCAAGGATGAAGCAGTCGGGTCAGCTTGCACCTAGCGCAACGGGCTGATCTCTTGTTTTGTTCGATCTACCGCTTCGTCAAACACCAATTCGCCGAGCAGCCGACATCTCGTCGCAACAGGTCTCACCTGCGATGCTTCTTGTAGCGATTGATCAGCCCGTTGGTCGAGGAGTCGTGGGCGCTCGCCCGCTCCATGGTGGCAAGCTCCGGTTCGATCGCCCGCGCCAATTGTTTGCCCAGCTCGACGCCCCACTGGTCAAACGAGTTTACTGCCCAGATGGCTCCCTGCACAAACACTTTGTGCTCGTAGAGCGCAATCAAGGCGCCAAAGGAAGCGGGATCAACTTTTTTTAAGAGCAGGGTGTTGGTCGGCCGGTTGCCCTCGAACACCTTGTGCGGGAGCAGCTGGTCCACTGCCTTGCCTTCCAGCCCTTGAATCCGCAGTTCGTCGCGCACCTCGTCGGGAGTCTTCCCGCGCATCAGCGCCTCGGTCTGGGCGAAGCAATTGGCCAGCAGGAGTTCATGGTGCCGGCCAAGCGGATTGTGAGTCTCCAGAGCTGCAATGAAATCCGCTGGAACCAATCGGGTACCCTGGTGCAGCAACTGGAAGTAGGCATGCTGGCCATTGGTCCCGGGCTCGCCCCAGATGACCGGGCCAGTGTCATAGTCGACGCGTGCGCCCTCCAGGGTGACAGACTTGCCGTTGCTCTCCATGTCGAGCTGCTGCAGGTAAGCCGGGAAACGGTGCAGATACTGATCATAGGGCGCAATGGTGTGGCTTTCGGCGTCAAAGAAGTTCGTGTACCAAATGCCCAGCAGCGCGAGAATGACCGGCATATTGGCCTCGAGTGGCGCGCTGCGGAAATGCCCATCCATCGCGTGGGCGCCGCCCAGCAACGACTCGAAATGGTCCATGCCGAGGTACAGGGCGACCGGCAGGCCGACGGCGGACCAGAGCGAATAACGACCCCCCACCCAGTCCCAAAATTCAAACATGTTTTCGGTATCGATGCCAAATGCGCTTACCGCCCGCGCGTTGGTCGAAACAGCGACAAAGTGCTTTGCGACAGCGGCTGCGCCGCCTCCGTTGTCGAGAAACCACTGGCGCGCGGTATGCGCGTTGGTCAGCGTCTCCTGGGTCGTGAAGGTTTTCGAGGCGACCACGAACAGCGTTGTTTCCGGGTTAACCTTTCTCAAGGCCTCGGCGACATGGGTCCCGTCCACATTGGATACGAAATGTATGCCGAGCCTGGGATGACCATAGGGCTTGAGCGCCTCGCATGCCATATAGGGACCCAGGTCTGAGCCACCAATGCCTATGTTGACCACATCGGTAATGGCCTTACCGGTGTGACCGCGCCAGCGGCCCGTTCGCACCGCGTCGGTGAAGCGCCGCATATGACCAAGGACAGCGTTCACCTTCGGCATCGCGTCTTCGCCGTCCACCAGGATCGGCGTGTTGGCACGATTGCGCAACGCCACGTGCAGCACCGCGCGATCCTCCGTGATATTGATCTTCGCTCCACCGAACATGGCATCGCGTCGGGCTTGCACACCGGCCGCGCGAGCCAGGTCGAACAGCAGATGCATGCTATCGGCGGTGATCCGGTTCTTTGAGTAATCCAGGAAGATGCCCGCCGCCTCGATCGTGAAGCGGTCGAAACGAGCCGCATCTTGAGCGAACAATTCACGCATGTGAACCGCTTCAAGTGCGGCGAAGTGCGAGCTTAGCGCGGTCCACACCCGGTCTTGGCTGAGGGTACTCATGAGGTCAATTGGTTGTCGACGAAATTGGTGCCGCCTGTCCTGGCGCCGATGCGAATCTGCGCTCGCCACCTGCGGCCACCGCCAGTCGCGACCTGCATGTGAAGGCAGCCACGATGAGCTAAAGTGACTATGTGCGGATATGCCACGACGGTCAAGAGTTGTGTTTTAGATGTGAAATCACAAGCAATTTCAACGGCCCTTGAACAACCTCCGGAGATCCGAAATGGCAAAGCTGGTCGAGACCCTGGTTGACGCGCAATTCGGCCGCCATAAAGAGGATCTGACGATCAAGCCGAGCGATGTCGGCGGCGTCAGCGCGGGTTATGCCGTGACCTCGCGCACGCTTGCGGGCGGGCGGCAGGACGGCGTCAATGTGCTGGAAATCGACAACGGGATTCTGAAATTCGCGCTATTGCCGCAGCGCGGGATGGGCATCTGGAAAGGATGGCTTGAGGGTAAGGAAATCGGCTGGAAGTCGCCGACCAACGGCCCGGTGCATCCCCGCTATGTGCCGGTATACGATCCAAGCGGGCTGGGCTGGCTGGATGGGTTCGATGAATTGCTGTGCCGCTGCGGGCTCGAAAGCAATGGCGCGCCCGAGTTCGATGGCAGAGGATTGCTGCGCTATCCGCTGCACGGCAAGATCGCCAATTTGCCAGCCCACAGGGTCGATCTCGCAATCGATGGCGACACGGGTGAAATGGCAGTAACAGGCGTCGTCGACGAGGCGCGGTTTCACTTCCAGAAACTGAGGCTGACATCGACGGTGACCACCAGGGTCGGTGATGCGTCGCTTTCCATCCATGACGAAGTCACCAACCTCTCCGCCCGTCCCGGCGAATTTCAGATGCTCTATCACATCAATTTCGGTGCACCCTTGCTGGAGGCGGGCGCGAAGGTTATCGCGCCGGTGCAAACGTTGGTGCCGCGCAACAGCCGGGCAGCCGAGAGCGTTGAACAATGGGACCACTACCCGGCGCCACAATCCGGCTACGTGGAACAGGTGTACTTTCTCGAACTGTTGAGCGATGAAGATGGTGCGACACAGGCACTGCTAAAGAATGCCGACGGCACGCTTGGCGTGAAGATACATTTCAATACCAGACAACTTCCCTGCTTTACGCTTTGGAAGAACACGGCCGCGATGGTGGATGGCTACGTCACCGGACTGGAACCAGGTACCAATTTCCCTAATCCCCGGTCGTACGAACATGCCAATCGCCGGGTCGTCGCTCTCAATCCCGGCGAATCGCGCTCGTTCGACCTGCGCGTCGAATTCCTCGCGGGTGCGGCGCAGGTCGAGAAGGCCGAAACTGCGATCGATGCGCTGAAAGCCGGGTTTGTACCACGCATCTACGATAGGCCGCAGCCCAGGTGGTGTGAAGACGCCGACAGCTGATGGCGGAGATCGACAACAAACCTGTTGCGACTTGCCGCGGAAACGTTAGCGGGCTTTGCCGGACAACGCAGAAGCTGTGCGCGCAAGGGCCGTTATCTTAGCCCAGTCACCGGCTTTAATGGCGTCCTGGGGCGTCAGCCATGAGCCCCCTACACACGCCACATTGGGCAGGGCGAGAAATTCCGGCGCCGATTCGACGGTGAGGCCACCGGTCGGACAAAAAGTCACATCCGGGAAAACGCTGCCCAGTGCTTTCAGCATCCCCAGACCGCCGGCCTGCTGCGCGGGGAAGAGCTTCAGCTGGGAGAATCCCGCGGAGCGTGCCGCAATCACCTCGGATGGCGTCATGACACCCGGCAGTAACGGGAGGCCACTGGCGTGGGCCGCCTCGATCAGCGCGGGGGTGAGCCCTGGACTGACGCCGAAGCGCGCCCCGGCGTCCAGCGCTTGCTTGAAATCTGCGGGCCGGGTGATCGTGCCTACGCCAACGATGGCGCCCTCTACTTCGCGCGCAATCGCACTTATGGCAGCGAGCCCGACGGGCGTGCGCAGGGTGACCTCCAATACGCGGACGCCGCCGGCGACCAGGGCTCTCGCCAAGGGAATCGCGTGCGATAGGTCGTCGATAACGATGACCGGGATGACCGGACCGATACGCATAACCTCGAGCGTGTTCATGCGGCACCTCCGTTAGCTAAAACAAAATGATCGTGCACCGGGCGCTGTTCGGTTTGTGCACCGGTGTCGTCTTCGGGCAGCACATAGCTCATCGCCCCCTGTTCCGCACCGGTGGCATTGGCGCGGAACACGGCGAACAACTCGCGCCCCATCCCGTGATGGTGCGCGGCGAGGCTAGCCGAGGCGTTTTCGCGTCTGGCCCACACCTCGGCGGAAACCTTGGCTTCGAGCACACCGGTTTCGGCATCGACGCGGATCACATCACCATCGCGCACCTTGGCGAGTGGCCCGCCGCAGAGGCTCTCCGGTGTGACGTGTATCGCGGCGGGTACCTTCCCGGATGCGCCCGACATGCGCCCGTCGGTGACTAGTGCTACCCGGTAACCCTCGTCCTGCAGTACCCCGAGTAGCGGGGTGAGCTTGTGCAGTTCCGGCATGCCGTTGGCGCGCGGGCCCTGGAAGCGCACCACGGCAACCAGGTCGCGGTTGAGTTTTTTGGCGTCGAAAGCCGCCATCACCTCTTCCTGGCTGTTGAACACGATCGCCGGTGCTTCCACCACGCGGTGCTGCGGTTTAACCGCAGAAGTCTTGATGACGGCGCGGCCCAGGTTGCCGGACAGCAATTTGAGACCGCCGTCGGCGCTGAAGGGCTTGGCCGCTGCGGTGAGTACACTCTCGTCATGGCTTCGCTCGGGCGCGGGACGCCATTGGAGTTTGCCTTCGTTCAACCACGGCTCTTCTGCATAGCGACGCAGGCCGGGACCGGCGACCGTCTGCACATTGTCGTGCAAGAAACCGTGGTCGAGGAGTTGGCGGATCAGGAAACCCATGCCGCCGGCGGCATGAAAGTGGTTCACGTCGGCCTTGCCGTTGGGGTAGATCCTGGCCAGCAGCGGTACGACCGCCGAGAGATCGTTGAAGTCGTCCCAGTTGATGATCACGCCGGCCGCGTGGGCCATGGCGACCAGGTGGATGGTGTGGTTGGTGGAGCCACCGGTGGCAAGAAGGCCGACGATACCGTTGACCACTGCGCGCTCGTCGACCACGCGACCGAGCGGCGTGTATTCGCCGCCCAGGGCAGTCAGTTGCGCCACGCGCTTGGCGGCGGCCGCGGTGAGCGCATCGCGCAGCGGCGTGTTGGGATTGACAAAAGCCGCGCCAGGCAGGTGGATTCCCATCACCTCCATCAGCATCTGGTTGGAATTGGCGGTGCCGAAGAAGGTGCAGGTGCCGGCACTATGGTAGGACTTAGCCTCGCATTCAAGCAGGCCTTCGCGGCCGATCTTCCCCTGGGCGAACAGTTGCCGGGTCTTCGCCTTCTCGTCGTTGGAAAGCCCCGAGGTCATGGGGCCGCCGGGGACGAAGATGACCGGCAGGTGGCCGAACTTGAGGGCGCCGATCAGAAGCCCTGGCACGATCTTGTCGCATACGCCGAGGCATAGCGCCGCATCAAACATGTTATGGCTCAAGGCAACGGCGGTGGCCATCGCGATTACGTCGCGGGAAAAGAGCGACAGTTCCATGCCCGGCTCGCCCTGGGTGACCCCGTCGCACATGGCGGGTACACCGCCGGCAAACTGCGCCACCACCCCGGCTTCTCGCGCCGCCTCCTTGATGATGGCGGGAAAGCGCTCCAGCGGCTGATGTGCCGAAAGCATGTCGTTATAGGAGGACACGATGGCGATGTTCGGCTGCCGCGCTTCGCGCAGAAGCAACTTCTCATTGGCAGGGAAGGCCGCAAAGGCATGGGCGATGTTGGTGCAACCCAGTTCCTTGCGGATGGGATCCCGGCGCGTTGCCTGATCGAGATGGCGCAGGTACGTGGCGCGCGTGGTACGGCTGCGTAGGGCGATGCGTTCTGTCACATTCGCTACGGTGGGGTGCGGATTCATGCTAGATCTCCTTGTTCGGTTGAGGTCACTTGAGCAGTTCACTAGACCTCGATGGTACGCGGTCCTGGCGTAGGACGGCACGGATCGACAGCGCCCCCACCGGTCCTCGTTGCAGTGCTTGCTGGTACCACGCCCGCTTGCCTGCGCCGGTGAAGCGGGTAGCGATGCGCCGGCTCGCTAGCAGTGCGGGCAAGGTCAGCGTCAGGCGCGGATGCCATGCGGTCACTGGATCCGCGCCGAGCCACGGCTGACCGGAGTCCTTGGCGAGCGCTTGTGCCAGCCGGGGGAGCTTGTGGGAACAGCGATGCGGTGTGGCGTCATCGCAGGGCACCAGCATGGCGAATCGGCGTGGCATTGCCTCCACCGCGTTGGTGCAGGCGTTCCCGCCTCGTGCCGGCGTGTCCGCAGCATTTTTCACCGGGACGAAGTTCACGCCCACGGCGTCATTTTGCAGCGGACGTTTGCGTACCGGTGCCGCGTTGCTATCCGGAGGGTCCTCAGCGACCGACCGCTCGTCGACGAGGCTCACCCGGACTTTGGTCCAAGCCCGTTCCTGCTCGCTCAGCAAAGTGAGAAATTGCGCAGGTGTGCGGCTGTCGCAAGCCTGCAACGCGGCGCGCAACGCTGCCGCGACGCTTTGCGTCAAAGCCTGGGCAAGCGCAGGCGCGAAATCGAAGCGGTATTCCGTTGGCCCGGGCGTCTGCGCCACGCTCAAATTTCCTCGTGCCATGCCGACCCGTCACGTGCCACCAGCGCGCTCGACGCTGCCGGCCCCCAGCTGCCCGCCGTGTACGCTTTCGGTCTTTCGCCGCCGGCCTCCCAGCCGTGCATGATGGGCTCGATCCAGCGCCAAGCTGCGTCCAACTCGTCACGACGCATGAACAGCGTGAGTTGGCCGCGGATCACGTCCATCAGCAGCCGCTCGTAGGCGTCCATGGGCCGACTCTTGAACTGCTCGCTGAAGTCGAGGTTCAAGTGTACGGGCTTGAGCACCATCAGGTCACCCGGCATCTTCGCCATCAGATAGAGCTTGAGCTCCTCTTCAGGCTGCAACTGGATGACCAGGCGGTTACCCGGAACACCTCCCTGCGAGGCAGGAAAGATCGAATGCGGGACGGTACGGAAATTGACCACGATCTCCGCGGTCCGCTCTTGCAGCCGCTTGCCAGTACGCAGATAAAAGGGCACTCCCGACCAGCGCCAGTTGTTGATTTCGACCTTGATGGCTACGAAAGTCTCGGTGTTGCTCTCGGGCGGAATGCCTTTTTCTTCGAGATAGCCGGGCACGGGCTTACCATCGCTGGCGCCGGCGCGATACTGGCCGCGCACGGTCTTGGTCAGCACATCGGTCGGACCGAAGGGCACCAGGGCACGCAGCACTTTGAGCTTTTCGTCGCGCACCGCGTCCGGGTCGACGGAGGACGGCGGTTCCATGGCGATGATGCACAGCAATTGCAACAGGTGATTCTGCACCATGTCGCGCAGCGCGCCGAAGCGGTCGTAGAAATCACCGCGGGTCTCCACACCGACCTGCTCGGCGATGCTGATCTGCACGTCGCGCACCCAGGTGCGGTTCCAGATCGGCTCGAAAAGCGCATTGCCGAAGCGCAGCGCCATCAGATTCTGCACCGGCTCCTTGCCCAGGTAATGATCGATGCGGAAAATCTGCGCCTCGTTAAAGACGCTGCCCACTTCCTCGTTGATCTGTTGCGCCGACGCAAGATCGCGGCCCAGCGGTTTTTCCAGCACAACGCGCGAATTCTCGTGCACCAGACCCACTTTGGCGAGATTGGCGCAGATCGCCCTGAACAAGTCCGCTGCGGTAGACAGAAAGAACACGCGCACCTGCGCCGGCGATTCCTTGACCCGGGCAGCAAGGCGCCGGAAGTCCTCTTCCGAGGCGGCATCCAATTGTTGATAATCCAGGCGGGCAGCAAAGCTGTCGAACATCTCCTTCGTGAAGTGCTCGGCGGCAACGTACTTCGCGCAATTCTCCTTCACGAGCGCGAGGTATTCCTCGCGGCTGATGGCCTGGCGCGCCACGCCGATAATTCTCCCCTGCTCGGGAAAGTCGCCGTCACGGTGCCGGTAATACAGTGCTGGCAGGAGCTTCCTCATTGCGAGGTCGCCGCTGCCGCCAAACAAAATGAGGTCGAAAGGCTGTAAGGACGACATTATGAATCCCTCGGTGGCGGGTAATCGTTCGTGGCGGATGGGTCGGTCGCTGGTGCGGGGTGCCCGGGAAGCCGCCGATCGTGCATTGCCCTGACCAGCTCGCGAGTGCTCTCGTGCAGTTCGGCGGCCAATTCGACTCCCGTGGCACCGGCGCCGATGAACGCCACGTTCAGCTGCTGCGGGGGCAGCGCTTCGGGCTGTGCATGCGCCCGTATGTAGGCGTTGACGAGGCAACGGTGAACGCGCGCCGTCTCGGCAGCCGCCTCCAGGCAGATGGCGTTCTTCTTGACCCCCGGGGTGCCGAAATCGTTGCTCGGGTTGCCCACGGAAATCACCAGCGTGTCATAGCGAAATACCCGTTGCGCCTTCCCCTGCTCGCCATCTTCGTCAGCGAAAGGGGCTCCACCCGCTTTCTGGCACACGTGGTCCGGGCCGTTCATCTCGAATGTGTCGCTCAATCTGCTCGCCAGTTCCAGCCCGCCCGCAGCACTGCTGACAATGACGATCAGGTGCAGTTCGGAGTGGGTAGCAAGATCGCCTGAGGCAGTCATTTTTACGGCTCGACTTCCGCTCGGAATCGGGATTCAACGGCCGGTGAGAATTCTGTTCCCGTGCGCTACTTTTTCTTCACCGGCGGCAGATCAGTACACACACCCTCGAACAGTTCAGCGGCCATGCCGATGGACTCGCTGAGCGTCGGATGCGGATGGATCGTCTTGCCGATGTCGACGGGCTCGCAGCCCATCTCGATCGCAAGGCAGACTTCGCTGATCAGGTCCCCGGCATGGGTGCCGACGATACCGCCTCCAATGCAGCGGTGTGTCGCCGCGTCGAAGATCAGCTTGGTAAAGCCTTCATCGCGGCCGTTGGCGATGGCGCGGCCGCTAGCCGCCCACGGGAACACGGCCTTGCCATACTTGATCCCTTCGGCCTTGCACTGTTCCTCGGTTTTGCCGGCCCAGGCGAGTTCCGGATCGGTGTAGGCAACCGAGGGGATCTGCCGGGCGTCGAAATACGCTTTCTCGCCGTGCGCCGCCTCCGCCGCGACGTGCGCCTCGTGTACCGCCTTGTGCGCGAGCATCGGCTGGCCGACGATATCGCCGATGGCATGGATGTGCGGCACGTTGGTGCGCATCTGCTTGTCGACGTTGATGAAGCCCCGTTCAGTGACCGCAACGCCCGCTTTATCGGCGGCGATCTGCTTGCCGTTTGGGCTTCTGCCCACCGCCACCAGTACCAGGTCGTAAAGTTGCCCCTCCTTGAGTGCTTTATCGCCTTCAAAGCTCACCTTGATGCCCTTTTTGGTCGCCTCCGCCCCCACGGTCTTGGTCTTCAGCATAATGTTGTCGAAGCGGCGGGCGTTCATCTTCTCCCAGACCTTGACGAGATCGCGGTCGGCGCCGGTCATGAGGGTATCCAGCATCTCGACTACGTCGATGCGGGCGCCGAGGGTGGAATAGACCGTCGCCATTTCCAGGCCGATGATGCCGCCGCCGATCACCAGCATGCGTTTGGGTATCGACGTGAGCAGCAGTGCGCCGGTGGAATCGACCACCCGCGGGTCGTCGGGCATGAACGGCAACTTCACCGCCTGGGAACCGGCGGCGATGATGGCGCTTGCGAACTTGACGGTCTTCTTGCCCTTGCCCTCGGCGAGCACGACTTCCAGATGATGGGGGTCGAGGAAACTGCCTACCCCCTGTACCACGTCCACCTTGCGCAGCTTGGCCATGCCGGCCAGTCCGCCGGTCAACTTGCCGACCACCTTCTCCTTCCAGCCACGAAGCTTGGCGATATCGACTTGCGGCTTGCTGAAGCTGATGCCGTGCTCGGCCAGAATATTGGCTTCGTCCATCACCGCGGCGACATGCAGCAGGGCCTTCGATGGGATGCAACCCACGTTCAGGCACACCCCGCCCAAGGTCGCGTAGCGCTCGACCAGCACGGTCTTCATGCCCAGGTCGGCGGCGCGGAAGGCGGCCGAGTAGCCGCCCGGCCCAGAGCCCAGCACGAGCATTTCGCATTCGATGTCGGCGCCACCGGAATAGGTGGCTGCCGAGGGGACTGCAGCCGGCGGTGCGCCCGCAGGGGCAGCGGCCTTTGGCACCGCCGGCGCCGCGCCCTTGACCCCTGTCGACAGCGTCATGAGCAGGCTACCCTGCGATACCTTGTCGCCGACCTTGACCTTGACGTCCCGGATGAGCCCGCCCACCGGTGAGGGCACGTCCATGGTCGCCTTTTCCGATTCCAGGGTAACCAGCGCATCTTCCGGCTTGACGGTATCCCCGGCCTTCACCAGCACTTCAATGACTGGCACATCCTTGAAGTCGCCGATATCCGGCACATGCACTTCGATGTTTTCATATACGCCGCTCGCCGAACCATAATCGGCAGTCGGCGCACCTTCTCCAGTCGGCGCAGCCCCTTCCTTCACCCTCTCCTTGGGCGTCGTCGCCGGCGCGGCACCGGCGGCATCTAGGAGCAGAATCAGCGTGCCCTGCGAGACTTTATCGCCGACCTTGACCTTGAGTTCCTTGACGGTCCCGGCAGTGGGTGAAGGAACTTCCATCGTGGCCTTGTCGGATTCGAGCGAGATCAGCGGGTCTTCCGGCTGTACCACATCCCCCGCCTTGACCATCACTTCGATGACCGGCACGTCCTTGAAATCGCCGATGTCGGGGACTTTGACTTCGATAATGTTTGCCATGGTGGTCGGCCCTTACATCATCACCCGCCGCAGGTCGGCGAGCAGGTTGGCGAAGTGGCTGTTGAAGCGCGCCGCCGCGGCGCCGTCGATAACCCGATGGTCCCAGGACAAGGACAGCGGCAGCATGAAGCGCCACGCGGACTGTTTGCCGTCCGGCGAGACCTGCTTCCAATACGACCTGCACACTCCCATGATCGCCACTTCCGGGGCGTTGATAATCGGCGTGAAGTAGATGCCGCCGATGCCGCCCAGGCTGGAGATGGTGAAGCTGCCGCCCTGCATCTGGTCAGGCTTCAGCTTGCCGTCGCGGGCGAGCTTGGCGAGATCACCCATTTCCTGGCCGATGGCGATCACGCCCTTCTTGTCGGCATCGCGGATCACCGGCACCACCAGCCCGTTGGGCGTGTCGGCGGCAAAGCCGATGTGGTAGTACTGTTTGAGAATCAGGTTGTCACCGTCGAGCGAGGCATTAAATTCAGGAAATTTCTTCAGGCTGAAGACCGCCGCCTTGATCATGAAGGCGAGCATGGACAACTTGACGCCGGCTTTCTCGTTCTCCTTGTTCATCTGCACCCGGAAGGCTTCCAGCTCGGTGATGTCCGCTTCGTCGTGGTTGGTGACATGGGGAATCATCACCCAGTTGCGATGCAGGTTGGCGCCGGAAATCTTCTTGATCCGCGACAGGGGTTTCGACTCGATGGGGCCGAACTTGGCGAAATCGACCTTCGGCCAAGGCAGCAGATCGAGCCCCGCCCCGCCGCCGGGCGCGGCGGCGGGCGCCGCCTTTGCCGCAGGCACGCCCCCGCCCTTGACATAGGCTTCGACGTCCTCCTTGAGGATGCGGCCTTTGTCGCCGGTGCCCTTCACCTTCCCCAGATCGACGCCGCGTTCGCGCGCCAGCTTGCGCACCCCGGGGCCGGCGTAGGCGAGCGTGAAGGCGGTTTCATCGACACCGCCCGCGGGGGCCGCCGCTGTGGGCGCCGCCTGCGCGGCTGCGGGCGGGGGTGCCGCGGCCGCTGCCGCCGCAGGGGCCGCCGCCGGTTGCACGCCACCACCGGTGGCAAGCGTCAGGATGACGGTACCTTCCGACACCTTGTCGCCCACCTTGATCTTGAGGTCCTGCACGGTGCCGCCGAGCGGCGCCGGAACATCCATGGTCGCCTTGTCCGATTCGAGGGAGACCAGTGGATCCTCTGCTTTCACGACGTCGCCGGGCTTTACCATGATCTCGATGACCGGCACGTCCTTGAAGTCGCCAATGTCGGGAACGCGCACCTCGGCAACGCCGGCGGGCGAGCTGACCGCTGCAGGCGGCGGCGACACAATCGGCGTCGGCGCGGCAGCCGGCTGCCCTGTGCCTTCGGCTTCCAGGGTAAGCACCAGACTGCCTTCGGAGACCTTGTCGCCGACTTTCACCTTGACGTCTTTCACTACCCCGGCGGCCGGCGCCGGCACTTCCATGGTGGCCTTGTCGGATTCGAGTGAGATGAGCGGGTCTTCGGCTTTGATCCGATCGCCCGGCTTGACCAGTACTTCGATGACCGGCACGTCCTTGAAATCGCCGATATCCGGTACTTTGACTTCGGTGGTTGCTCCCATGTTCTCTCCAGAGTGCAGCGATATTGAAGCGAGTCTGACAGAGGCGGCGCAGGTGGGACGGATCCGCTGCCCGCCCGGCGCTCCGGCCGGGCGCAGGGATTCGGGCTAGCGCTTCATACGGTCCAAGGATCGGGCCGTTCGGTGTCGAGGCCGTATTTCTTGATCGCTTCGGCGACCTTGTCCGCCTTGATCTCGCCGTCGTCGGCCAGCGCCTTCAGGGCCGCCACGGCGACGTAGTAGCGGTTCACCTCGAAGAAGCGGCGCAGCTTCGCCCGATAGTCGCTGCGGCCGAAACCGTCGGTGCCCAGCGTGATGTAACGCCGCGGTATGTAGCCGCGCAGCTGGTCGGCGAATGCGCGCATGTAGTCGGTGGAGGCCACTACCGGACCCGCATGGCCGTCGAGGCAGGTCTCGACGTAGCTCTTCCGGGGAGCCTGGGAGGGGTGCAGCAGGTTCCAGCGCCCGACGCTCATGCCGTCGCGTCGCAGCTCGTTGAAACTGGTCACGCTCCAGACATCGCCGGTGACATTGAAGTCCTGCTTCAACAATTCCGCCGCGGCGATGACTTCGCGCAGGATGGTACCGCTGCCCATGAGTTGCACGCGCGGGCCCTTGCTTTTACCACTGTCCGTCAGTAAGTACATCCCCTTGATAATCCCCGCTTCCGCACCCTCAGGCATGCCGGGGTGCGGGTAGTTCTCGTTCATCAGGGTGAGGTAGTAGTAGACATCCTCCTGCTCGGTGTACATCCGCCGCAGGCCGTCACGCACGATGACGACGACCTCGTAGGCGAAGGTCGGATCATACGAGACACAATTCGGAATCGTTGAAGCGAGGATATGGCTGTGGCCGTCCTCGTGCTGCAGACCTTCACCGTTCAGTGTCGTGCGCCCGGCGGTACCGCCCAGCAGGAAGCCGCGGCAGCGCATGTCGCCTGCCGCCCAGGCGAGGTCGCCGACGCGTTGCAGGCCGAACATCGAGTAGTAGATGTAGAACGGGATCATGGGCACGTTGTTGGTGCTGTAGGAAGTCGCGGCACAGATCCACGAGGACATGGCCCCCGCCTCGTTGATGCCTTCCTGCAGCACTTGGCCGTCCTTCGACTCCCGGTAGTACATGAGCTGGTCCGCGTCCTGCGGCTTGTAGAGCTGCCCCAACGACGAATAGATGCCCAGCTGGCGGAACATGCCTTCCATGCCGAAGGTGCGCGACTCGTCGGGCACGATGGGGACGATGTGCTTGCCGATCAGCTTGTCGCGAACCAGGGTGCCGAGCATCTGCACGAACGCCATGGTGGTCGAGATCTCACGCTCGCCCGAGGCCTTCAACAGGCGCTCAAAGGTGGCGAGCGGTGGGATCTCCAGTGAGGTCGATTTGCGCCGGCGTTGCGGCAGGTAGCCGCCCAGCGCTTCACGCCGGCCGCGCAGATACTTCATCTCCGGGCTGTCCTCGGCAAGCTTGATAAACGGCATCGCGGGGATCTCATCGTCGGCAATCGGAATCTGGAAGCGGTCGCGGAACTGCTTCAACGATTCCTGCGTCATCTTCTTCGCCTGGTGCGAGATCATCTGCCCTTCACCCGATTCGCCCATGCCGAAGCCCTTGACCGTCTTGGGCAGGATCAAGGTGGGCTGGCCCTTGTGCTTGACAGCGGCGGCATACGCGGCGTAGACCTTCGCCGGATCGTGGCCGCCGCGGTTCATTTTCCAGATCTCCGCGTCGGTCATGTCGGCGACCAGCGCTTTCAGCTCCGGGGTATTGAAGAAATGCTCGCGCACGTAGGCGCCGTCCTTCGACTTGAAGTCCTGGTACTCGCCGTCGACGCATTCCTCCATGCGCTTCAGCAGGATGCCGTCCTTGTCCCTGGCAAAGAGCTTGTCCCAGCCAGAGCCCCACACCACTTTGATCACGTTCCAGCCGGCGCCGCGGAACACCGACTCCAGTTCCTGGATGATCTTGCCGTTGCCCCGCACCGGGCCGTCGAGGCGCTGCAGGTTGCAGTTGATGACGAAGATCAGGTTATCCAGCTGCTCGCGCCCCGCAAGGGAGATGGCACCCAGCGATTCCGGCTCGTCGCATTCGCCATCGCCGAGGAACGCCCACACCTTGCGCCCTTCGGTCTTCGCCAAGCCACGTCCTTCCAGGTATTTCAGGAAGCGCGCCTGGTAGATCGCCATGAGCGGCCCGAGCCCCATGGAGACCGTGGGAAACTGCCAGAAGTCGGGCATCAGCCACGGGTGGGGATAGGAGGAAATGCCCGTGCCACCGGTCTCCTGCCGGTAGTTGAGCAACTGGCTTTCGCTCAGCCGGCCTTCGAGGAAGGCTCGCGCATAGATGCCGGGCGAGGAGTGGCCCTGGACGTAGATCAGGTCGCCGCCGTGAGTCGCCGTCGCGGCGTGCCAGAAGTGCCCGAAGCCGATGTCGTAGAGGGTGGCGGCGGACTGGAAGCTGGCGATGTGGCCGCCCAGTTCAGAGGATTCCTTGTTGGCGCGCAGGATGATCGCCACTGCGTTCCAGCGGATGACGGAACGGATCTTGTGCTCGATGTCCCGGTCGCCGGCTGATTTTTCCTCCTGCCCTGGCGCAATGGTGTTGCAGTAGGCGGTTGTCAACGAGCGGGGCGGGGGCTGGTAAATGCCCTGCCGCCGCGCCTCCTCCACCAGCTTCTCCAGCAGGAAGTTGGCCCGCTCCGGCCCCCGCACCGCTACCACCGACTTCAGCGCCTCCAGCCATTCCCCCGTCTCCAGGGGATCCAGGTCGCGATTCATCTCCATAGTCACTCCTCCGATGCCTTTTAGAATTGCAGCAATTGGTTGCACGGCTTGGATGGGCAAACACGCCTTGAGCAAACCGGATCCGCCAGGACAATTGCCGTCGATGCCGGCGCAGCAGGGTAGCGAAGCATAGGTTGGCCTGCGGTCGGCCTTAGGTCTTCGCTTTGCCCTGGTTGGCGACCGACTGCATGGCTTTTGCGACCTCCGCCGGGTCTCCCAGATAATAGCTTCTGAGCGGCCTCAGATCGTCGCTGAGTTCATACACGAGCGGCATGCCGGTGGGGATGTTGAGCTCGACGATCTCCTTGTCCCCGATGTTGTCCAGATACTTGACCAGCGCCCGCAAGGAGTTACCGTGCGCCGCGATGATCACGCGCTTGCCGGCGGCCACGGTAGGCGCGATCACTTCATGCCAGTAGGGCAGGAATCGCGCCACCGTGTCCTTCAGACACTCGGTCAGCGGCAACTCGGCGGACGATAGGTTCTGATAGCGCGGATCGCGACCCGGGAAACGCTCGTCCGAGGCCTCCAGCGCAGGCGGCGGAATATCATAACTGCGCCGCCAGATCAGCACCTGCTCGTCGCCGAACTTGGCGGCGGTTTCCGCCTTGTTCAGCCCCTGCAGCGCACCGTAGTGCCGCTCGTTGAGGCGCCAGTGGGGAAATACCGGAATCCACGTCAGGTCCATTTCGTCCAGCGCCATCCACAGGGTGCGGTTGGCCCGTTTGAGAACTGAAGTGTAGGCCAGATCAAATACAAAACCCGCATCCTTCAGAACCTTCCCCGCCTTCGTCGCCTCAGCCCTGCCCTGTTCCGACAGATCGACATCGGTCCAGCCGGTGAAGCGGTTTTCCTTGTTCCAAACACTTTCGCCATGGCGCAGTAATACTAGCTTTTTCATCGGCCAATCCTTCTACGATGACTACTCGGCCCGATCGCCAGCAGCCGGCGACCATTCAGGGTTCAATTCGAGAGCGCTGATGGCGGTGCGCGTACTTTAGCGCAACTGCGGGAATGCTTCGCGCCCCGCGTAGCTCGCGTTCTTGCCGAGATCCTCCTCGATACGCAGCAACTGATTGTACTTGGCGAGCCGATCGGTGCGGCTCAGCGAACCGGTCTTGATCTGCAGCGCGTTGGTCGCCACCGCGATATCGGCAATGGTGGTGTCTTCCGTTTCACCGGAGCGATGGGAGACGACGACCGTATATCCGGCCCGCTTGGCCATCTCGATGGCCGCGAAGGTTTCCGACAGGGTGCCGATCTGGTTGATCTTGATCAGCACCGAATTGGCCAAGCGCTGCTTGATGCCTTCCCGGAGGATCTTGGTATTGGTCACAAACACGTCGTCGCCGACCAGCTGTATCTTGCCCCCCAGGCGCGAGGTGAGGAGTTTCCAGCCCGCCCAGTCGGCTTCCGACATGGCGTCCTCGATGCTGATGATCGGGTACTTGGCGGTCCAGGCGGCGAGGTAGTCGGTGAACTGCTCTGCGCTCAGGCGCTTGCCTTCCGAAGCGAGTTGATAGCTTCCCTCCTTGTAGAATTCAGAACTTGCGCAGTCCAGGCCGATCGCCACCTCGGTGCCCGGGGCATATCCGGCCGCGGCGATGGCTTCGACGATGAGCTGCAGCGCCGCCTCGTGATTGGGCAGGTTTGGCGCGAAGCCTCCCTCGTCGCCGACGGTCGTTGACAGGCCTCTGTCGCTCAGCAGCTTCTTCAGGCCATGGAAGACTTCCACCCCGCACCGCAGGGCCGAGGCAAAACTCTCTGCGCCAACCGGGATGATCATGAATTCCTGCATGTCCAGGCTGTTGTTGGCGTGGACGCCGCCGTTGATCACGTTCATCATCGGCACCGGCAGCTGCATCGGCGCCGCCCCCCCGAGATAGCGATAGAGCGGCAGGCCGGAGTCGGTGGCCGCCGCCTTGGCCACGGCGAGCGAAACCGCGAGGATGGCGTTGGCGCCCAGCCGGGATTTGTTGTCCGTCCCGTCAAGATCGATCATGACCCGATCAATGCCGGCTTGCTGCGTCGCGTCGATGCCCTTGATCGCGGAACCTATGGCGCCATTGACGTTTTCCACCGCCTTGAGCACGCCCTTGCCCAGATAACGCTTCTTGTCACCATCGCGCAATTCGATCGCCTCGCGCGTCCCGGTCGAGGCGCCGGACGGCACGGCAGCGCGGCCAGCGGCACCCGATTCGAGCAGTACGTCCGCTTCGACCGTGGGGTTGCCGCGCGAATCGATGATCTCGCGGCCCTTGACATTGACTATTGCACTCATGAGGTCTCCTTACCGGCATTCGAACATGCTCGCGCTGCATCCCTGCCCCAGGGCCCTGCCGTCGCGCTCCGCTCAACCCGTCCAGGTGATGCGCAAGAGATTGGTGGACCCGAGTGTGCCGAATGGCACCCCGGCGATGATTACCAGCGGGCGCCCGCTTTCCGCGAACCCTTCATCCAGGGCGATGCGCGATGCCTTGGCAACCATATCCTCGGCGTCCTTGGCATCGTCCGTGTGCACGGAATGCACGCCCCACACCAGCGCCAGACGGCGCGCGGTGGCGAGGTTGGGTGTCAGGCTAAGGACCGGTGCCTCGGGTCGTTCGCGGGCAATGCGCAGACTGGTGGAACCGGAAGTGGTGTAGGCCACAATGGCTGCCACGGGCAGGATGCTGGTTACCTTGCGCACCGCCGCACTGATGGCATCGGCCGAGGTTGCCTCCGGCTCGGTCGGTTCGGCGTGGATGATCCTGCTGTACTGTGGATCGCGCTCTACCTTGCAGATGATGCGGTTCATCATCGCCACGGCCTCGACCGGATAGGATCCGGATGCCGATTCGGCCGACAGCATGACCGCATCGACGCCGTCGAAGACCGCGGTCGCCACATCCGAGGCCTCGGCACGGGTAGGAGTCGGCGTGTTGATCATCGACTCCAGCATCTGGGTGGCAACCACCACCGGCTTACCCGCCTGCCGGCAGACGCGCACCATCCGCCGCTGGATGCCAGGCACGTCTTCGGGCGGCAACTCCACGCCCAGATCGCCGCGCGCCACCATGATCGCATCGGAGAGCGCGACGATCCCTTCGAGTCGCTCCACCGCCGCGGGCTTCTCCAGCTTGGAAAGAACCTTGGCCCGGCCACCGATGATTGCGCGGGCCTCCGCAACGTCCTCGGGCCGCTGCACGAACGACAACGCGATCCAGTCGACGCCCAGTTCGAGGCCGAAGGCGAGATCCTTGCGGTCCTTGTCGGTCAGCGGCGACAGGGGCAATACCGCGTCGGGGACGTTGACACCCTTGCGATCGGATATCGCGCCCCCAGTCACCACCACGGTCTCGGCAAAGTCCGGCCCGCAGCGTTCGACCCGCAGGCGCAACTTGCCGTCGTCCAGCAGCAGGTTCGTGTGGGGTTTCAGCGCGGCAAAGATCTCCGGGTGCGGTAAGCACGCGCGCTTGTCGTCGCCGGGATCGGTCGCCAGATCGAGGCGAAATGTCTGTCCCGATCTCAGGTTGACTTTGCCTTCGCGGAAAGTACCCAGCCGTAGTTTCGGTCCCTGCAGGTCAAGCAGTACGGCGATCGGTCGCCCGGTCTCACTTTCAAGGTCGCGGATAATGTCCAGCCGGGCCTTGTGATCAGCCTGGCTGCCATGGCTGAAATTGAGGCGGAATACGTCCGCTCCCGCATTGAATAGCTTGCGGATCATCTCCGAGCTCGAACTCGCCGGACCCAGCGTGGCAATGATCTTCGCGTTGCGTTGACGTCTCATGCTCCCTCCCGTATCCGCCAGATAACGAAGCTTGCAACCGCCTTCTACCGCAGTACAACGGCGGCTCCAAGATGAGTGCCGCGACGCAGGGCCAATCAAGCGGCGGATTCTTGGGAAACCCGCCCTCGGGCGCGTCGTCCAACCGAGCCTGCCCCATGCGGGCCGACGGCCCCTGCGGCCCGCCGAAGCAGTGGCGTGATGCCTTGCCGCCGATCCCGCTGCAGTCGTGGGGTACGGCATTGATCTCGCGTTTAGCGGCATCCCGCCATACCCACGCATCGGAACGGGTATTGAGCATGAGCGCCGTTTGCATTATGTTCAAGCGCTATCCTTCCCCATCCTGGAGGACGGGTACTGGCACGCAGTGCTGGTCATCCGGCGGAGCGCTTTCCAATGCTTCGGCCGACCATGTTACGCGGTAGCGGGGCCTCACCACCCGCGACCCTGTCCGCTTCAGTGACCTGCCGGGCTGGGTCGCCTGGCGCAGTGCCGGCGATGCGGCGCGAATGCGCATGTCGTTGGCGCTCATTCTTCAATGCGGCGTGGAGGTTTTCGCGGGGCGGTGCGCACTGGTCGCGCGCGCGAGAGGTCCCTCGATTGGAAGACGGTCATGGGCATGTTCGCCGCATCGAATTAGGACGAGCCGATCGTCGCACGGGCGTTACTCGGTTCATCTTGCACCCGCGAGCCGGCGCCTAGGCTGCATTCATCCAGGCGACTGCCACGTCCAGCATGCGGTTGCTGAAACCCCACTCGTTGTCATACCAGGCGAGCACCTTGACCACGATTGCCGTTGGAGAACTTGGTGAGCGAGGCGTCGAACGTGCTCGACGCCGGATCGTGGTTGAAGTCCACGGACACCAGCGGCGCCTTGTTGTAGTTGAGGATGCCTTTCAACGATCCCTCAGCGGCTTCTCGCACGGCGGCGTTGACTTCTTCCACCGTGGTCGGGCGCGCGGCTTCGAAAGTAAGATCCACCAGCGACACGTTGATCGTAGGCACGCGCACGGCGAAGCCGTCCAATTTGCCATTCAACTCCGGCAGCACCAGGCCGACGGCAGCAGCGGCGCCGGTCTTAGTCGGGATCATGGACTGGGTAGCGGAGCGCGCACGGCGCAGATCCTCGTGGTACACGTCGGTGAGGACCTGGTCGTTGGTGTAGGAATGCACCGTGGTCATCAGGCCCTTTACCACCCCGATCTTCTCGTGGACAGCCTTGACCAGCGGCGCCAGGCAATTGGTCGTGCAAGACGCGTTGGAGATGACGGTGTGGCTCGCCTTGAGCGCGTTGTGATTGACACCGTAGACGATCGTCGCATCCACGTCCTTGCCGCCGGGAGCCGAGATGATTACCTTTTCGGCGCCGGCCCTGAGGTGCGCAGAAGCCTTTTCCTTGCTGGTGAACAAGCCCGTGCATTCCATCACCACGTCGACGTGCAACGCCGTCCATGGCAATTCTGCCGGATTGCGCACAGCGAGCACCTTGATCCTGTCACCGTTCACAATCATCGAATCGCCGTCCACCGCGACGCTGCCGGGGAATTTGCCGTGCACGGTGTCGTAACGTGTCAGGTGCGCATTGGTCTCGGGGCTGCCCAAGTCGTTGACGGCGACAACCTGGATCTCATTGGTACGTTGCGATTCATACAGCGCTCGCAACGTATTGCGACCAATGCGGCCGTATCCATTGATGGCGACTTTGATGGCCATGACGCCCTCCTCCCGAGTATTTTTCGCCGCGCTTCCCACTCAGACGCGCCACTTGCTGTGGCTTTGCACGCGCGTAGCGCCGAGCAGGAGACTAAAGTCGGCTCGAGCACCAATCGGCGGGAATTAAGAGCACATTAATAAGCAGACAACAGCAAATAGTAAAATGTTGTGTTCGGCACATCTGAATTAACGGGTAGGTCCCGTGTCCTGTGGTATCGGGGGTGAGGCGCCACGGAACTCGCCCGTTCGACTGATCAATGCAGCGCGGGGGTTGCCGCACTTGCTTCAGCCCGCTGCGTCCGACGCCTGTCTCTGGCGGGCGGTAACAGCGCATGAGGGCGCGCCGACGAGGAGCGTTCGGCGGCGAATCGCCGTTCTTCCACAAGCGGATGCACTCGCTCCGGTTGTTACTGGATAGTCGTGCCCTGAGTTGCCAAGAACGAAACCAGTCAGGTCGCAAGCTGCCACCAATATCGTCCACGTTGTTCGTGCCAATCTGCCTTGTCCCGGAGATCGGCGAACTGCGCGCCTGGTAATTCATGGTCGGGGCCAGGCAAGCGTTCGGCGCGCCACAACACCTTCAGGCGAGTTACAGCTGTTGGCGACATGCACACGACACGCCGCCCCAACAGCGCCAGTAGCGCCTCATGGAAGTCGCCCGAAGAGAGGCCTGCCAGATACGCCCGCGAGAACTGGTCCTTCTGACCCTCGGTGTTACGTCGATAGGGCAACAGGATTCGGGACTTGTATTTGATGTTGCCGGCGAGATCTCGGACACGCGGCACCCTTACCGCATGTTCACCCATGCAGGTTTGAATCTTTCTTGGAGCCAGGTAGCCGTTGCGCACAACCCGCCGTCGCCCACGCTCATCCTTGAACCCCCGGCGCTCATCGATGAATGCGTCCGCTTCCGCCTCAACCGCTTGCTTGAGCAGCCTTCCTGCCCCGTGCGTGAGCATCTCGGTCAGGGCGTCACAGACACGCTCGGTCAGCGCGTAATCTTGGACTCGGGATAGGTTTAGCAGTTTCGTCACGTCCATGCTCCTGGAGAGTAGGAACTGATGCCAGCAATCGGCGAAGGGTGCTTCCCGTAGAAGCCGTATTGCGTGATGAGCCTTGATAGCACAGCCTCTGCAGTTCACCATTTTGGTCGCACTCTAGGGCGTTGGCTGCACCCCCAGCGCAATCGCCGCGCCCAGCAATGCCGGATTTTGCGCGTGGATCACATAGGCCGGGATGGGGGACAAATAGCCGGCGAACCGTCCTTTCGCCTCGAAGCGTTCGCGGAACGGCGAGCGATGAAAGTAGTCGCCCAGCTTGGGCACGATGCCGCCGCCGACGTAGAGGCCGCCTCCTGCGCCGAGGGTCAACGCCAAGTTGCCCGATACCGATCCGAGCATCGCGCAGAAGGTCTGCAGCGCTTCGGCGCAGAGCGGGTCGCTGCCTGCCAGTGCGCGCTGGGTGACCTCTGCCGGCGTTAACGCTTGCGGCGCGGCGGCCGCCAGCTTGGCGATGGCGGTGTAGAGATTGGTGAGTCCCATGCCGGAGATCAGGCGCTCGGCGGAAACGTGGGGATATTCCAGGCGACAGGTGTCGATGATCTGCGCTTCGCGGGCGTTGCTGGCGCACATGGTGACATGCCCGCCCTCGCCGGCGATGGGCAGCCAGCTGCCGTCGCGAGACGGGAACAGACCCGAGACGCCGAGACCCGTGCCGGGGCCGATCAGTGCTATCGCTGCGCCCGCCACGGGCTGGGTGCCGCCTACCTGGCGCAAGTCGCTGCGCGGGATGGCCGGCAGCGCCAGGGCCAGAGCGGTAAAGTCGTTCACCAGCAGCAAGCGCTCGAAGCCCAGCCGCTTGCGGGTCTCTTCGATGGAGAAGGCCCATCGGTGATTGGTCATCTTCAACCAGTCGCCCGTGATCGGGTTGGCAATGGCTACCGCGCCTTCCATCACCTTGGGTGAGCCGCACTGCCGGAGGTAGTGCTCGGCCGCGTCGGCGATATTGGGAAAGTCGATGGTGGGAAGCGTCAGCTCCCGCTCTGGCATACCGCGTTCTCCCTTGATCAGAGCGAAGCGCGCATTCGTGCCGCCCACATCGGCGACGAGTCGTACGGGTTCAGTCATGGTAGTAACCCTCGATGGGAACTGGATTTGGTGAAGCGCGCAGCGGAGCGGCAGCGCTCCCGCTGCCTCGCGAGCGTCCCTGAGCATGCCAGTGCATGGCCGCCCACGACGGTATCCTGAACGCGGCGCAGGAGCTACGGTGATCCGCTCATCGCTCGTCAACAACGTACTGTCGAAGCCGAACGCGATAGCTGCTCACCCTTGCCGCAGCCACCTTTTCTTCCATCCCCTGACGCAGAATCTCAGTGTGCTGCTGCGCGATGGCCGGGATGCCCTCGTTCGCGATCTTGCCGGCTTCCATCACGGCGCCGATGTCTTCGCGCCGGGCTCCACGATTGAAGTCATAGCAACGCCGGAAAGCCTTGAAGCGCTCCACATAGCGGTGAACTGCGTGAACGGCCTGTAAGGCATGGTCATGATGATCCTCCTCGCGTGAAACGCTTAAGTTTAGTTCAGACGACTCGACTGCCTTGCCTGCTTTTATAGCCTGGAGCAACATCGCTAGGGCCAAGAACGGAAACCACCCAAAGAGATGGTCGCTGTCACCCTGACTGGTAGCCTGGCGGCACCCGTTTGCCTGTGCCTGAGCGTAGTGCGTTGTGCATCCGGGAATTATTGTGCATCCTGCATAGCGTTTCTCCATTCAGCAACCTCGGGCACCCTCGAGAAGACGCCAGTTCTACGCCGTCAAGCACCATGAGTTTGGCCGCTGCTGCCAGCTTTGAAATCTCGGGATGGGTATCCGCGTCAAGCAATGGGATGCGCATTACCTTACGTGGGTTGCCGGTCCGCTTCAAAGTAACGAATAGCTCCCTGCGCTCGACATACAAGAACGCAACCGTCTCCGTCTTCGTCGTTTCGAAGCCATACGAGTAACCGCCCAGAAAAATGCGGGCATGGAACTTTTCGTCCCAGCTCGCTCCGGGTTCGCCCGTCAGTTGCTCGAGGAGCCCTCTCATATCGAAATCAACCGGTCTTTCTTGCACGGTGCTTTTCCCTTGACGCAGCCCGACGGGCCGACGTGCGATGACTTGAGCGCGTTACGAAATCAATGTCTCACCGTGCCTCAGTCGGAAAGTCGCTTGCTGTACGCAGAGGCGGCAAGGACGGAATCGACAGGGCGGTGGCTCGGCGCGCCATACCCGACGCCACTTGCCGAGCAACCGAGGAACGGAGGACTCCTGAGCGCTCGGACGTTCGGGACAGCAGCGTGAAGCAGCCGCTCGATGATGCCGCGGAAATCGTGCAGCTTACTGTCGCGCGAAGCCGCACCGCCGGATGTGATGGGTCCTCCGCCACCCTGTCCATGGAAGGAAAGGAACGGTCGGCCGACAATCCTGTTAGCGTCGCCTCAGTGTAGAGCATCTGGCGCGTCTTCTGAATCGATTCCTGATGGGAGAGATTCTGAATCGGTTTAGAAGGTAAGTCAATAGGTCGCATCGATCGCGGGGATGCGCACTGCCGCGTTCCACGATGGCCGATGCGGAAAGGGCCGTGAGCTTACCGCTTGCGATTTTGGTTCCAGCCTGTCGGCAGTGAGCTTTGTCGAAACCTGGCGACGCCTACGCGAGGTTCACTCACTATGTTAGCCGGACATGCTCGTCCCAGCCCCTCGCCTTGACCTTGCCCATACGGAAGGTACGCAGGCGCAGTTTGGGTTCCTGCAACTCGGGCAGTATGGCGATCGGCCGGCCAGTTTCGCCCGCCGGCGGGCTTCCTGCCTTCCCGCCCGCATGCTTTTGCAATCCGGTGCTCACGGTGAGCGCTTCAGCGGTCAAAAAATGAACCGCGTATTGATGAATTTCGATTTGTGCCCGAGCACGATCGTGTCGAGCAACGCCTTGCTGGCGTCCGTCTGCTTGGTTGCCACCATCGAGCGGATCGAAAACGCCCGTAAAGCGTCAGTGACGGATAGCGTTCCCTCCGCCGAATCCTTGCGCCCGGCGAATGGAAAGACGTCTGGCCCGCGCTGGCACTGGCAGTTGATGTTGACGCGGCAGACCTGGTTGACCAGCGGATCGACCAGCGCGCCGATCTGCCCCGGGCTGGAGCCAAAGACGCTCACCTGTTGACCGTGGTCGGACGTGATGACGTAGTCAAGTGCGGTCTCGACCTCGTCGAAAGGCATCACCGGAATGAGGGGCCCGAACTGTTCTTCGCGGTAAACCTTCATGCCTTCTTGCGCCGGGTAGATGACGGCGGGGTAGAAGAGCGTCGCGCAGTACACTCCGCCGCCTTCGTTGACCACCCGTGCGCCCTTGGCCTTGGCGTCTTCAATGGCCTCAGTCATGTACGCGGTTCGGTGCAGCCCCGGCAGCGGCGTGATATTGACGCCCTTCTCCCAGGGCATGCCGACCTTGAGCTTTGCCAACTCCTCGGTAAAGCGCTGCAGGAACTTGTCCACGATGGAGCGATGCACAATCAGCATCTTGAGCGCCGTGCAGCGCTGCCCATTGAACGACAGCGTGCCTAACAGACACTCCTTGACCGTCAGTTCGAGGTCGGCATCGGGCAAGATAATGGCGGCGTTCTTGGCGTCGAGGCCGAGAATGGCGCGCAGCCGGTGTGACTTCGGATGCTGCTTCTTGAGATGGTCAGCCACCTTGCTCGATCCGATCAGCGCCAGCACGTTGATCTTGCCCGAAGCGAGCATGTGCGGCACCACCACCGCCCCGGAGGCGTGGATCGTATTGATGACGCCCTTCGGGAAGGCAGTGCGGAATGCTTCGAGCAAGGGGTAGAACAGCAAGGTGCCGTATTGCGGCGGCTTGAACACGACCGTGTTGCCCATCAGCAGTGCGGGGATCAGCGTGCAGAAGGTCTCGTTCAGCGGGTAGTTATAAGGACCCATGCATAGCACGACCCCGAGCGGGGTGCGACGGATCTGGCCGATGGTGCCTTCCACGATTTCGAAGCGCGAGCTGCTGTTGTCGAGTTCCTTGAGCGCGTCGATCGTCGCCAGGATGTACTCGACAGTGCGGTCGAATTCCTTTTGCGAATCGGCCACGCTCTTGCCGATCTCCCACATGATCAGACGGATGATCAGTGGACGTTGGGCGAGCATCTGCTTGACGAAGTCGTGCATGCAGGCGATCCGCTCGGCAACCGCCATCGTCGGCCAAGTACCGCGACCGTTGGCGTACGCTGTCACGGCAGCATCCAGCGCGGCGTCACACTCCGACTCACCCAGCACGGGATGACTGCCGATCTCGAGCTGCCGCAACTCGCCGCTGGGCTGCCTTACGCAGATCGGCGAGAGCACCGTCTTCATCTCCCCGTCCCACTTCCTGACCTCCCCACCGACCAAGTAAGTGCGCTGGTGAATCGGGGACGACAAGCGGTGCTCCTCCGGTATCCCGCTGGGAGTGGGAAACAGTTCTTTCAGGCTTTCACTGCTTATGGTTGCCATCATCATCTCCTTCGCTTCGCGGTTCGCACATGAGGGAAACTTCACTGCCGATGCGGCAATATCCTGAAGCGGCTGCGCCCGGGCGCCCGTGCGTGTTGCGGGGGCATGGCAACCTCGCCGCCCTCGGTCATCCTGGAGCCCTCACCGCTCATCGATTGAATGCCACGGTTTCCGCCTCAATCTCCTGCTCTGGTCAGCAGCCTGCCCGCCCTTTGCCCAAGTACTTCAGTAAGCGTATGAGAGACTTCCTCAGTCACCGTGAAATCCTGGGCGTTCACCGTTTTCATGACCTCTGCTCTTCGGAGCGGACCCAGGATCGTTGACGATATCCGGCGCGCGAACAAGTTCCGGCCATGGCTCACGCGGTACGGTATCGTCACGGCTTGGCGCGGTCGGCCGGATAGTCCGGCAAGGGCAAAGGGTCGATCGCATTGCGACCGTGCACCGCGGACATGTCGCGCAGTCGTGTCGTGTGCCAGCCTTCGATCTGCTCCCAGGTGAAGCGCCATTCCCAGAACCCTTCGGCCTTGCCCGGAAGGTTCATGCGTGCTCTCGCATCCATTCCCAGCACGTCTTGCAGGGGATAGACCGCCAGATCGGCCACCGACTCCGATGCGCAATGGATCAAGTCCCAGTGGATTTCCTTGCCCTCGGTATTCAGGTATTTTTGCGCAAAAATCCGCTCTCGCTCAGTCGCTGCTTCGAACCAGCCACGGCTGGTATCGTTGTCATGCGTGCCAGTGTATACCACCGTATTGGGGACATAGTTGTGGGGAAGAAAGGTATTCTTGGCGTCGTCCGCGAACGCAAACTGCAGGATGCGCATACCGGGCAGTTGGAAGCCATCGCGAAGCGCCTCCACGTCCTCCGTGATGACTCCCAGATCCTCGGCGATGATGGGTAGGCTGCCCAAGGCGGCCTTGACCGCATCGAAGAGTTTCGGGCCGGGACCCGGCAGCCAGCGGCCCTTCACCGCCGTCGGTTCGGTGGCAGGAATTTCCCAATAGCCGGCGAAGCCGCGGAAGTGGTCGATACGGACGATATCGACCACCGCGGTGGTCTTGCGGATGCGCTCGATCCACCAGGCATAGGCTTCCTGCTCGTGACTGTCCCAGCGGTATAGAGGATTACCCCATCGTTGACCGGTGGCGCTGAAGAAGTCAGGGGGAACACCCGCGATGACCGTCGGCTTGCCATTCTCGTCGAGTTCAAACAGTTCCTGGCGAGCCCATACTTCCGCGCTCTGATAGGCGATGAAAATGGGAATATCGCCGATAATCTGGATGTCTCGTTCGTTCGCATATTGCTTGAGCCGAAACCATTGGCGAAAGAAGCACCACTGGCAGAACTTCCAGAACGCGACATCGGCCGCGAACTGACGGTTCGCCTCGCGCAACGCTGCGGGTTCGCGCCGCCTCAAGCCAGGATCCCAGGCGTACCAATCTTTCCACTGCAGGTGCTCGGCCAGGCTCATGAAGAGCGCGTAATCATCGAGCCAGCCTTGCTCGGCTTCACAGAAGCGCCGGTAATCGGGGTCCCCGCTGCCGGTCGCCGCAAGAAAGCGCCCGGCAGCGAGGCGCAGCTTCTCCATGCGGTAGTGATACATGACAGAAAAGTCGATGCGGTCCTCGCGAAAGCCGGGGTGGTCCGGAAGCTCGTCCTGAGAGAGCCAGCCCCGGTCCTGTAGTTCGCCGAGATCGATAAGCAGTACATTGCCCGCGAATGCCGAACTGCTCATGTAGGGGGAGTTGCCTGGACCGATGCCGCCCAGCGGTAGTATCTGCCAGAGCTTTTGCCCGGCAGCGACCAGCCAATCCACAAAGCGATAGGCCGCGGGACCGAGGTCACCGGAACCGTTTGGGCCGGGCAGAGACGTTGGGTGGAGCAGGATGCCGCTGGATCGCGGAAAGCGCATGAAATCCTCCAGGATGATTGGTCTGATGCAGAGCCGATGGGGGCCGCCTGGTCTGCACGAGGCCTACGGCGGGAAACACGGTTCGTGGGGCAGTAGTCTTCACCGCGAAGTTTTTCGGTCCGGCCGGGCGAGATATTGCGGGAAAGCGACCCGATTGCGTTGCCGGGAATCGTGCATTTCGGGAGCGCGCATCGAGAACCCACCGAGTCAGCTTATCCATTCCAGGTAGATCGTTGCCAAAGGTGGCAAGGTCAGGTTGAGCGAATGGGCAAAGCCGTGGAAGGGCACCTGTGCCGCAGCCGCGCCCCCGTCGGGGTTGCCGAGGTTACTGCCGCCATAGAAGGCGGAGTCCGTGTTTATGAGTTCCCTGTACCAGCCGGGCTTGGGCACGCCGATGCGATAGCCATGGCGCGGCACCGGCGTGAAGTTGGTGACGGCCACGACGAAGCGGTTCCCATCGTCGGCCTTGCGCAGGAACGAGAGCACGCTCTGGTCGCGGTCGTTGTACTCGATCCATTGGAAGCCGCGCGGTTCGAAGTCGACTTCGTAGAGCGCCGGGTAGCTGCGGTAGATGCGGTTCAAATCCCGCATCAGTGTTTGCACGCCCTTGTGCAGACTGTCTTCGAGCAGGTGCCAGTCGAGGCTCTGGTCGTGGTTCCATTCCCGCTCCTGACCGAACTCGCAGCCCATGAACAGCAGCTTCTTACCCGGGTGCGCATACATGAAACCCAAGTAGGCGCGCAGGTTGGCGAATTTCTGCCAGCGATCGCCGGGCATGCGGGCTAGCAGCGAGCCCTTCCCGTGCACCACTTCATCATGCGAGATCGGCAGGATGAAGTTCTCGTTGAAGGCGTACACCAGGCCGAAGGTGATCTCGTCGTGATGGAAGCGGCGATGCGAGGGATCGCGCTTGATGTACTCCAGCGTGTCGTGCATCCAGCCCATGTTCCACTTGTAGTGAAACCCCAGGCCACCCATCGACGGAGGCCGCGAGACCATGGGAAAGGCGGTCGATTCCTCGGCCGCGGTGACGGCCTCCGGCCGCTCCGTGCCGACGATTTCGTTCATGCGCTTCAGGAAGGCAATCGCCTCCAGGTTTTCCCGGCCGCCCTGGTCGTTGGGGATCCACTCGCCCGGTTCACGGCTGTAGTCGCGGTAGAGCATCGAGGCCACTGCATCGACGCGCAGGCCGTCGACACCGAAGCATTCGATCCAGTACAAGGCGTTGCCGATGAGGTAGTTCTTCACCTCGTTGCGGCCGAAGTTGTAGATCAGGGTATTCCAGTCCTTGTGCAAGCCCTCTCGGGGATCGGCGTGCTCGTACAGGTGGGTGCCGTCAAAGCGGGCGAGCCCGTGAGGATCGTTGGGAAAGTGCGCAGGCACCCAGTCGACAAGGACGCCGATACCTTGCTCGTGGCAGCGCGCCACGAACCGGCGAAAACCGTCGGGCGAGCCGAAGCGCGCGGTCGGCGCGTACATGCCGACGGGCTGATAGCCCCAGGAGCCGTCAAACGGATGCTCTGAAACCGGCAGCAGTTCAAGGTGGGTGAAGCCCAGGTCCTTGACGTAAGGGATCAGCGTGCGCTCGAGTTCGCTCCAGTTGAGGAAGCGGTTGCCCTCTTCGGGCTTGCGCCGCCACGAGCCCAGGTGGACTTCGTAGATCGACACCGGCGCGGCGAGGCCGTTGGCTGCCTTGCGCACTTCGCTGCCGGGGACGATCTCGGGCGGCTCCGCAACGATCGAGGCAGTCGCCGGCCGCAGTTCCGCCGCAAAGCCATAGGGGTCCGCGCGCAGCGCCTGCAACTGGCCGTCGGCGCCGACGATCTCGTACTTGTACTTCACCCCCGGTCCGACGTCCGGAAGAAAGATCTCCCACACGCCGCACTCGCGGCGCAGCCGCATGGGGTTGCGGCGGCCGTCCCAGTGATTGAAGTCGCCGACGACGGACACCCGCTTCGCGCTCGGTGCCCAGACCGCGAAGTGGGTGCCTTGCACGCCCTCGAATTCCTTATGGTGGGCACCGAGGCGCTCGTAAGGGCGGTAATGGGTGCCTTCGGCGAGCAGCCAAACATCCATCTCGCCGAGCATCGGCGGAAAGCGGTACGGGTCTTCGATGTCGATGTCGGCCCCGTCCCAGCGCACCCGCAACAGGTAGTGGAAACGGTTGCGCAGACGCGGGATGGGGCCGGAGAACAAGCCGTCGGGATGAACCTTCTTCAGTTCGGTGAGTTCACGCCCCGAGGGCACCTCGACCACAGCAACGCGCTCCGCTCCCGGCTGGAGGGTGCGCACGAGCAGCCTGCCGTGCTGGTCCTCATGCATTCCAAGAAAAGCAAAGGGGTCGCTGTGCTGGCCGGCAACGATAGCGCTGGCTTCTTCCTTGCTAAGCATGATTTGCTCTCTCCCTCTGTTCTATTCGTCGTCGCAGCGCAGCACACAATGCGGCGCGGACGCGTGAACTAAGATTCTAGTCGCTGTCCTCAACCCGGTACTGCTTCACAGTACCGCAATGCAACGCGTAAGTCGCGTCAAATCGCTCGCGGCTTCGCCTCTCACTTGCTTCTCGCGATTTCACCAATGCCGATCGCGGAGAGCCACTCATCTGTCCCTTCGCAGCTCACGGTGCCCCGCTCAACGCGAACACGGCAAAGGACTGTTTCGCGATGGCGATGCGGCTGTCACCATTGCCATCCGCTACTTCATCGCCGGCTCCCCTTGGCCACAAGCGCTGCAGGCGCGCCCCGGCGGGCATGCGGGACACCGAGGCCATGGCTTCGGCACGGCCGTAGTTGAAGACTACCAGCGTCTGTTCGTTGTCGAGCACCCGACGGAAGCTCATCACCCTGCCGCCGGCAGAGGGCGATTCATAGCTGCCGCGCGTCAGCGACGGCCGCGATTTGCGCAGGGCGATGACGGACTTGTAGAACGACAGGAGAGAGTTCGGGTCGCTCACCTCCGCCGCGACGTTGTTTGTCGCCACATTGGCAGACAACGCGCGGAACGGCTTCCCGGTCGTGAACCCGGCGTTGTCCTTGTTCCCTGTCCAGCTCATCGGCGTGCGCAGCTTGTGGTCGCCGGAAAGTCCGGCGCCGCCCGACATCCCAATCTCCTCGCCGTAGTAAATGAACGGCGTACCGGGCTGCAGCAGGTAGGTTGCGGCTGCCAGCCGGTACTGCGCCATGTCGCCATCCACTTGATCCCAGAGCCGCTCGCCCGCGCAAGCATCTTCCAGGCCGGCAATCATGCGCAGAAGTGTGGACTTGCCGCAGCCCGACGGGCCGACGAAGACCACAAACTCGCCATCCTTGATGTCGAGATTGATGTCGCGCATCACCTCGACGCCGCCTTCATAGACCTTGCGAATGCCGCGCAGCAGCACTTCTGCCATTTCTTGCTCTCCTCCGGCGACTGTTCCAGCCCCGCTACCGCGCGGGTCCATGTCGGCCCCTCGATCTGGAGCTCTTAAGTTCCGCCTATTCCTTTGTCCGCCACGCAAGGCCTTGTTCTCGTGCAGACGGCAGACGCCGTGTCTGTCGGCGAAGCCGAGCCGCAGATGTGATGGGTCACAGGCCCATGGAAGTCAACAAGCCGCGCGAGATCTTGTTCGCGTCCTTCAGCAAAGAGGATTTCGCAGATCCTCTTCTGAATCGATTCCTAACGGCCGCATTCTAAATCGGTTCAGAAAACAAAGTCAATAGGTATATCATCCGCTATCATCCTGGTGTTTCCCGGAATGCGCCGCCTCACAGAATGGCCCACTCAGCCGGAACGACACCCGATGGAGACTGCATATGCCCGCAAAAAAAGCGCCGCGCGCCGAGCCTTCCCCCAAACAAAAACTCACGCTGAAAGGAGTCGCGTCAATCGTCGGCGTCAGCCGTACCACGATGTCCAACGCCTTCAATCGGCCCGAGCAATTGTCGAAGCAGCTCAGGGGCGAGATTCTGAAAAAATGTAGGGAGCTAGGCTATTTCGGTCCCGATCCGGCGGCGCGCGCCCTACGCCGGCGCGTGATCCAAGAGGTCGCCGTCGTGTTCCATCACGACCTCCAGTTTATTTTCGGAGACCAGTTGAGCATTGAGTTCCTTCGCGGCGTCTCCGCGGAGTTGGATCGACGAGGCATGACCCTGCAACTGATCCCGAACCTGGGCCGCATGGACTCCCTTGGTACGGCTTTTCACACCACGGCGGATGCCCTCATCGTCTATGCCGAGATCGTGCGTGAACTGGCGGCAGAGGTCAGATCCGTGAGCAAGCCGCTGGTGCTCGTGGACACGCAGTTGTCGGGCACACCGTCGGTGCGCATCGACGATCGGCGCGGCGCCTCAATGGCCGTGGAATACGCCCTAGCGAGCAAACCCGGCCGGCTGATCGTGCTCCGATTCAAACTTGATGATCGTCAGCGGGCACGTGTGTTCGAGCGACCGAACTTGCCACGCAGTGGGTCGGTGTCCGTCGAGCGCATGGCCGGCTGCGTCGCTGCTGCGGGAGCCCGGGGCTGGCCGCCGGCGCGCATTGACTGGCTCGAAATTGATGACTGGAAACCCCAATCCGCTGAGGCGCCGTTGCAGGAACTTCTGCAGAGGCTCGCCCCCGGCACTCGCGTCGCCCTCGTCGGCATGAGCGATCGCATCGCCCTGGCCGCACTGGAAGTCCTGCGCCGGGCGAGCAACATTCGTGTTACTGCCGTTGTCGGGTTCGATGATATCCCGGCGGCCGGGATTGCGGGTCTCACGACCATCCGGCAAGACGCAAGAATGAAGGGTGAGCACGCCGTGAAGCTTCTTCTGGATGGTGGAAAGTCGGTGACGCTGGGAGTGGAACTCGTGGTGCGCGAGACTTAGTCATGGCGGATACGCTTTCAGTATTGTGAGCGGTTTCACGTTCAAAATAAAGGGGGAAACCCATGGCAAAGGTCGGTCATTTTTGCAATGAGAAGGGAAATTCTGAGTTCAGGGTGTTTGCGCCCGAGAAGGAGCGTGTGGCCGTGGTGCTGACGGAGAAATCCAGAATGGTCCCCCTCAATCGGGATGAGTTGGGTTACTGGACCGGGGAACTGGAGCGCCTGCCTCACGGTACCCTCTACCTGCTCGAAGTCGACGGCAGACGCTTTCCCGATCCGGCCTCCCGCTATCAGCCCAAAGGGGTGCATGGTCCTTCCATGGTCACCGAGATCGAGGCGGCGAGGAGCCCCGGGTGGACCGGGGTGAAGATGGAAGATGCCCTCCTCTATGAATTGCACGTGGGTACCTTTACCGGGAAAGGTACCCTTCAGGCCGCCAAGGGCAAGCTGCAGTATTTGAGCGCCCTCGGTGTGAACGTCATCGAGCTGCTACCGATCGCGGCCTTCCCGGGCGAACGCAATTGGGGCTATGACGGAACCTTTCATTTCGCTCTCCATTCCACTTACGGTGACTACCAGGATCTCAAGCAGTTCATCGAAGCAGCCCGCGAACTCGGCATGGCGGTGATACTGGATGTGGTCTACAACCACTTTGGGCCCGAGGGCAACTACTCCGGCGCCTTTGCTCCCTATACCAAGAGCGCCGCGACCCCTTGGGGCGCAGCGATCAATTTTGACGGCGCCTACAACTACGGAGTGCGGGAATTCTTCCTGGAAAATACGCGCTATTGGCTGCAGGAGGTGGGCTTTGACGGTTTCCGGATGGACGCCGTGTCGCTCATCTTCGACAATATGCCAGTGCATATCCTGCGCGAGTTCACCGATCTCGCCCGAGAAATCGGCAGGGCCGAGGGCCGGGAAGTGCTGATGATCGCCGAGCACCTGCGCAACAACAAGTATGTGACCTCGGAGAAGGGCTTCAACTATCATTCCCAGTGGAATGACGATCTCAACCACGCGGTGTTCGCCAAGCTGACCGGAGAGACCACCCGCCACTACATGAATTTCGGCAGCTTCGGCGATGTGGCGAAGGCGCTGGAAAAAGGCTTTGTCTTAGACGGCACCAGATACGACAAATACCACCGCTACTTCCTGGGCACCGATGGCAGCCATACCCGCGGCTCCGAGCACGTCGTGCATATCCAGAACCACGATCAAGTGGGCAACCGTCTGCTCGGCGATCGGATGATTGTCACCTACGGCCGCGACAAGGCACTGCTGGGAATCACGGCGGTGATGGCGAGCCCCTATGTGCCGATGCTGTTCATGGGCGAGGAATACGGAGAGCAGGCACCATTCCCGTTCTTTGAACATTTCTCCGAGCAGGTGATCATCGACGGCGCGCGGGAGGGGCGCAAGGCCGACTTTGCCTTTGCCGACCTCGAGCCCATGGATCCCCATGCGCGGGCAACCTTCGAGGAGTCGAAACTTCGCTGGGAGCAGCTTGAAACGCCGGATGGCCAAGCCATCCTAAACTATTACAAGCAACTGATCGTCCTCAAGCTCGCCGGCCAACTTGGCCCGAGAGACAAGGCCGGCGTCAAAGTGGTAGCAGACGAAAGCACCGAGATCATTCGCGTGGAAACTCCGCACACTCTCACCGTGATGAATTTCTCCGGCAATCGCCGGGCGAATCAGCCGGCAGCCGGATGGGAGCCCTGTCTGTGCTCCGGCAAGGTTAGCGAAGCGGGAAATATAGAACCCTATACCGCCATGATATACAAACGCACTGACTGAGTAACCGGTTTTTTAAAAAGGCGCCGGCCGCAGGCGATTGACCCGCCCGAAGGCGATGCTTTTTGCCAATCGACATAAGGCGACTCACGGGCGGGCCAGCTTCAGTTACCGGACGCGGCGTTGTTTGGCCCCGGGCCGTGCATCGAATGACCGTCATATACCCGGCGCCTTTCGCGCCGCGTCGGAACGATGCGGACAGAGTCAAGGCGCGAACTTTGGCAACCCTCAAGAATCGGCCATGTATTGTGACGCATTGATGTAGCGGTCCGTGCAGGTGGTGAACGCGGCATGGACCTCGCGGGCAGCGGCATCCAGCCATTGCCACGCTATCCTTGCCCAGCCTGAAGGACGGGCCGGCGGCGCAGTGACGGTCGGGGAATGCCTGGTACAGGCGAGGCGCAGTTCAATCCCGCAGTTGTCACGGAACGCTACGCCAATGGCGAGAGCACTTCTTCCTTCCTATCGGGTCAGTCGACTGGTGGACCCGCGTGACGGGTCCCTGCTGGGCCAGCATAGCCGAAACCGAACAGGGCAGTAGCCTGTGCTTCGCAAGGAGCCGCATGCCAATCCCTCGGTCCCTTGAAAGTCGGCGGCGTGGTGCGGTCTTGCCGCGCCGCCTTGCGCCAGGGTCACGGGCAGCCGGAGCGGCTTCGGCCAGAAACAAGGCATGCAAAACACGCGGACTCGCTATAGCTGTGGAAGCCAGGCCTCCCCGTGCAGTCGAAACCCGCTGCGTATTGCCGCAACCTGATCGGCGGGCAATGCCCCCTTGGCGACGATACCGACGTTACGGCGCAGATGGTCGATATTCGCGGTGCCCACGATGCAGGTCGACACTCCAGGGGTGAATGCCACGAAGCGCAAGGCGAGCTCCTGCCAGTCCAATGCGCCAGGATCGATGTTCATGGTCTTCCAGCGGTGCCAGTATTCTTCCGCATAATCTCCCACTGGACGCTCTTTGAAGCGCCATGGCGCATTGGCCACCGGGCGCTTGGCGATCACCCCTATTTGCCTGTGCGCTGCCAGCGGTAGCACGTCGGCGATCGACTTTTGGTCGCACAGGTTTATGGAACATTCGATGCTCTGAAAGCGCTGCGTCGCAAGCGCAAACGTCAGCGCCTCATTTTCACCGGAATAGGCAGCAACTCGAATCTTTCCCGCGTGCCGCGCCTCATCCAGGGCATCCATGACTGCACCATCGCGCAACACCTCGACGCCGCACGAGTGCAAATGGACGATGTCGATGTGGTCGGTTTGCAGCTTTCTCAGGGCGATGTCGATTCCACGGCTGATGCAGGCAAAGGTCCAGTCCGGTTCGCCCGGGACACCATAACCGACCTTCGTTGACAAGATGAGTTCATGCCGGCGGTCCTTGAGGTGTCGTCCAATTCGTTCCTCGGATAAGCCGTATGACGGCGCGGTGTCAATGACGGTGACCCCGAGATCCACGGCTGCGCTGAGAAGGTTGCGGATCTCTGCCTCTGAGATCCTTGCGTCGCCGATCTGGCCCGCTCCCAGCCCGAGCGCTGAGACCTTTATTTCGGTGCTCCCAAATGCGCGCATAGTGCTCTCGAAGTTCGTCAAGCGAGTCCCGGAACGGTGCGAGGGTCATGATATCCGAAGTGCAGCGTTATGGCCGCTTTCAAGCACGAATGCCGCGCTTGACTAACCCACGTTGCCGGCGGTGGACAGCCCGAGCGTCCGTGCCCAGCGGGACAGTTCGCGAGCAGTCGGAGTGTAGAGCGGCCATTGTTAGCGCTACGCAGACGGCGGCATCGTATCGGTGCCTCAATGCGAGCGTCGAGGCCATGCCTTGAACCCGCGAGGAGACCACAGAGCTCGCAGGAGCGCCGAGACACCGGAAACCCATCCTCCCGCTACTGCCCCCCGGTCGACGTCTTGCGAGCTCGCTCAAATCGGCTTGCCCATCTCAAGTAACTACCGTTGGGGGCTGGTCGGGCAAGAGGCCATCGGCACAGCGGGCTGGGTGAACCCGTCATTTGGTGGTTGGGTTACGGACTATGCGTTCGGGGCTTGGCAAACAGAGGATCAGCTTGAGCTGCATTTGTTTGGCATCGGCAGCACGGAGTACACGCACGTGTTCCCAACCCGTTGCGCCATCACTGGCTAGCGTGCCGACGATCCCTCGCGCCGGCAGAGTTTGCGCTAGGACCTATCGTTTCGGGGTCGACGACGTTCGCATCTACGCTCCGGATCGGACGACTCGGGACAGTCGCGCTGGCAGTTCGGCGGGACTGCCGACCCGCGACTACCCTTCGCAGATCGTCATGGAGCAAGCGTTGCAGCAATTGTTTCAGCGGCTCAATACGCTGAGCTATCGCGCGGTGTTGGCGGAACTGAACCCGCCGATCAACATGCCTATTCTTTTCAGAGTGGGCGAGCTCCTGCGCAGCTCGTACAGTACGTTCCTGGTACCCAGACCCCACGGTGACCCAGCTGCGGTCCGCGCGGCCCTGCGGCCACACGCTTTTGTCCGCACAAGGCGCATGCGCCCAACGGGCATACCGGGTACCAGCAGCGGAAACTTACAAGACGGCATTCGGCGTCTTGCTTGAAACGCCTCGCTCCAGCGCTTCAGCAACACCCGCACCGTAGGCTGGATCGGCCTTGGTGCAGTTGTCGATGTGGCGCCGCTGAATCGCCTTCGACGCACCGCCGAGCGAGCGCGCGGTATTGTCAAATAGCAGTTGACGTTTTTCCGGCGTCATCAAACGGAACAGATTGCCGGGCTGCGAATAGTAGTCGTCGTCGACGCGATGGTTCCAGTGATCGGCCGCGCCTTCTATGGCGAGCGGCGGCTCGGAGTAGTCGGGCTGCTCCTGCCATTCGCCCTTGCTGTTGGGCTCGTAGCCGGTGGTCGCACCCTGGTTGCCGTCTACCCGCATCGCACCATCGCGATGATAGCTGTGGACCGGGCATTTCGGCGCATTGACCGGGATCTGGTGATGGTTCACGCCCAGCCGATAGCGCTGCGCATCGCCATAGGAGAACAGGCGCGACTGCAGCATCTTGTCCGGTGAAAAGCTGATCCCCGGCACCACATTGGCAGGCGAGAAGGCGAGCTGCTCGACTTCCGCGAAATAGTTTTCCGGATTGCGGTTGAGTTCCAGCGGATGGTCCCTTTTCGGCCATACCTTGGTGAGATCGAATGGGTTGATGGGGTAGGAGGCCGCTTCCTTCTCCGGCATGATTTGCACGAACATCTTCCAGCGTGGAAAGTCTTTCTTCTCGATGCTCTCGAAAAGATCGCGCTGCGCGCTCTCGCGGTCGCGGCCCACCAGCTCCGTGGCTTGCGCGTCGCTCAGGTTCTGGATGCCCTGCATGGTCCGGAAATGGAACTTGACCCAATAGCGTTCATTGCTTGCATTGATAAAGCTGAACGTGTGACTGCCGAAACCATGCATGTGGCGATAGGAGCGGGGCAATCCGCGATCGCTCATCACGATGGTCACCTGGTGCAGCGCTTCGGGCAGCGACGTCCAGAAGTCCCAGTTGTTTTCGGCGCTGCGCATGTTGGTCCTGGGGTCACGCTTGACGGCGTGATTCAGGTCGGGAAATTTCAATGGATCGCGCATAAAGAAAACCGGCGTGTTGTTGCCGACCAGATCCCAGTTGCCTTCTTCGGTATAAAACTTCATGGCGAAACCGCGGATATCGCGCTCGGCATCGGCGGCGCCGCGCTCACCAGCGACCGTCGAGAAACGCGCGTAATCAGTGCGGTCTTCTTACCGATTTGTGAAAATATTTTCGCCCGAGTGTATCGGGTGATGTCGTGCGTCACGGTGAATGTGCCGTACGCGGCCGAACCCTTGGCGTGCATGCGCCGTTCGGGGATGACCTCGCGGTCGAAATGGGCGAGCTTTTCCAGATGCCATACGTCCTGCAGCAAGGCGGGGCCGCGAGGACCTGCGGTTTGCGTATTCTGGTTATCGACTACGGGTGCGCCTGCAGCGGTAGTTAATTTCTTCATCCTGTTCTCCTGTGATTTGGCAAAGAAGCGTGCTTGACCCGGAGTCGCGTCAATCATGCAAAGCGGCGCGCATTCGTCCAAATGCTTGCGCCAATGCCGCGCGTGCATCGCGCAACCTAAGCGAAACGCTTGGTGTGTCGTTTGACCCGTTGAATGCGCCTATTGGGCAGACTAGGCGTGCGCCATGCGCAAGCACAATTGTATTTTTGAATGGGCTCCATAGGCGAAAACAATTGTGCTTGCCAAATCTTCCTGGATTGCAGGGGCTGGCCACCAGGCTGCGCGAAGACTCGGCTGTCATGTCTGCGCAGCTCAGGTAGTACCAGTCGCGGCCGCATGTCATGGATGGCCTGCGATTTGGATCCATCTTCACTTACCGGCGGACCCGGAGAAGCTAGGCGCCGTGCAAAGCTTTCTGCGGCGAGACACTCGACTTAAAAACGCGGCTCGTTGCCCCGGCCAGGGCCGTCCACTGCGTGCGACCTGTCACGCACGCCACTCGACGTCAAGCCCGCCCCCATGTTCTGGATCACAACACAGCGCGGTGCACGAAACGACAATGTTCGAGCAGACAAACCGGCCAATTGCGCGCATAGTCGTTTAGTCGAAGTGACGGGGGATCGCGGATCGAACGTGCTCGTACGAGTCGCACCGATAGGTGCCCAAGCGGGCAAGTGTGTGCTGTTCAAATGAGGAGAATGCCCAATGGCCCGGGAGGTCAAGACTGCCGAAGAAATCAGGGACATCATGCAAGGCTGGCTAGACTCGAGCGACGTGCTAAATGGCCAGTGTCGCGGTTGCGCAGCACCGTCTCCGAGGCGTCTGCCCATGGCCGATGTCTCGGGATGCAACTGGACGGCCATTGCCTTCCCCAATCTGCTTACCGGCTGCGCGGAAGTCGTACAAGAGGTCCTTCGTCGCGCACGGCGCGGATTTGAATTACCTCCGAAATTCGAATGACCGGAGACTAGAATCCCGAGCTCGCTGAATGCACTCTCTGTTCTGTCCTTCAAGGGCGGAGAGGCCTGGGTCGAGTTGCGGTGAGAGGCTTTTGCAAACGTCACCACGATCGAGCATTCATATAATGCTTGCACGATAGCACTTCGAGGGTCAATTACCCCTCCTGCGACGGCTGACGGGCCTCGCGCGAACTATCTACGCAGCGTGGCAGACCCTCGGATAATTCGCAACAACACCAATTGAGCCAGGCGCTATCGGCTCTTTGCCCGCAAACAGGAAGACAAATGGCTGATACCATCGCTTACGTCACCATCCGTGCTGAGCAGCTGAAGGCCGCTATGCGCGCCATCGTTACCTGCACGGGATCGAGTGAACGCGAGGCCGGACTTGTCGCAGAGCAACTGGTGCAGGCAAATCTCGCCGGTCACGACTCGCACGGCGTGGGTATGCTGCCGCGATACGTCGAGGTGTTCCGGGCGGGCGGCCTCAAGCCTAACCGGCATGTCAGCATCGTTCTGGACACTGGCCCGCTGCTGACCCTGAACGGTAACGCCGGCTACGGCCAAGTCATGGCCTACGAGGCCATGGAGAAGGGACTCGCACGCGCAGCGCAGCACGGCGTGGCGGTAGTGGGGCTCGCCAATAGCCATCACATCGGCCGGGTCGGTCACTGGGCCGAGCAGTGCGTCGCCGCGGGCTACGTCTCCATGCACTACGTCAACGTCATCAGCGAGCCGGTGGTGGCCCCCTTTGGCGGACGCGACGCGCGTTTCGTCACCAACCCGTTCTGCGTTGGTATCCCATTGCCAGGCAGGGAGCCCGTGCTGCTTGATTTCGCTACCAGCCGCATTGCCATGGGTAAAGCGCGTGTGGCCATGAACAAGGGCGAACAGGTGGCGCCCGACACCTTGCTGGATCACCACGGTGAGCCGACTACGGAGCCGAGAGAACTGTTTTCTAATCCGCACGGGGCAATCTTGCCCTTCGGCGAACATAAGGGCTACGGAATGGCGATGGTATGCGAACTGCTCGGCGGTGCTCTATCGGGCGGCGGCACTTTGCACTACAAGCCGGCTACCCGGGCCATCATCAACAACATGCTATCCATCATCATTGACCCGAGCCGGCTGGGCACTGCTGCCAAGCTCTCGACCGAGACCGCAGCCTTCGTGAAGTGGGTGAAGCAATCCCCGGTGGCCAGGGGCGTGGACCGCATCAGGATGCCGGGCGAGCCGGAGCAGGACCACCGCCGCGAGCGCGGCGCCAGCGGGATTCCCATTGACGCCACCACGTGGGCGGAGATCATCGATGCTGCGGAGCAGCTCGGGATGAAGGCGCAGGAAGTGGAGAAGCTTGCGGGATTGGCTTAGCCTGGTCCCAGACTACCTTGTTTGTCGGTCTGCATCTTCTTCGCGGCTGTCGGGTGGAAGGCGAAACCACATCGGCACAAGAAGCCTACTCGTACCATAATTCCAGCAGCTCAACGCGAGGCAATTGTTGGGTGTACCGAACAAACCCTGTTAAGGAGCCGGAAAGGCGAGTAGACGTGGCCTCCATTCATCCATTCGCCCCTCTTGGAATAATGGAGATGAGGTGCAATGCTTTACCTGCTTTCTGTGGGTATCGTACTCACATGGCCTTCGTGTTGGTTTGTCATCGAACCCGTGCATGAAGTCCGGTGCTTCGGCACTGGCGTAAGCAGACGTGAACTGCGTGCGACTTGTGTCGCGCGCTGCAGAGATAGCATTGAAGCGAGAACCAGCTACTTTATGCGGCACACTCTCTGCCTGGCAGAGTCGGCAGAAGAGGAGGCGCTGGTGGACTGCCGAAGCTGATGCGCGATGGAAGCCACATGGCGTTTCAGTGTCTGCCGGAAGTTCCCGGGCATGCGGCAAGCGAGGCGGCCACTGCGCGCCTCACGCAGCCCAGTAGACATTTTCCGGGGTCGAAGACACTCCCTGAGGGCACCATCTCGTAGGCAGTCGCGCCGCCACGCAATACAGCCGGGCAATGCGTGACAGCGTACATACGCGATCGAGAATTGCGGGTATAGATTTAGACGAGCATTACTCTACCAATTGGCATTCTCAGCCTAACCCAACTTTGACATTCGGTGCTGCAAGATTC
>Ga0209118_1000150_pt1 | contig 45908 bp, 47 predicted proteins | sample BlaSpr_A8_Ref_M1_FD_187988 | JGI IMG/M metagenome (GOLD analysis project Ga0209118, IMG submission 187988) | Forest soil microbial communities from Thunder Bay, Ontario, Canada - Black Spruce, Ontario site 2_A8_Ref_M1 (SPAdes) (version 2) | ecosystem: Environmental > Terrestrial > Soil > Boreal... | reverse complement strand
GATCTGGTGCTGATGACCCCGGAGCAGTTCGAGGCGTGGCTGCCGGGCACGATCGAGGGTTACGCCAAAGAGCACGTTGCCACGGGCAGGTGGTCCAAAGACGAGGCGATTGAGAAGAGTCGCCAGGAACATGAAAAGCTGCTTCCACAGGGCGTCGCCACGCCGGACCACTACCTCTGGTTCATCGTCCGCTCAAGCGATCGGCAGAAGGTCGGCTTGCTCTGGGTCAACATCGTGACGGCGCCGACCCGCCATGCGTTCATCTTCGACATCGAGATCGATGAACCGTTTCGCAGGCACGGCTACGCGACGCAGGCGATGACCAGGCTCGAAGAGGAAGCCAGGCGCATGGGGCTCGACAGCATCAAGCTGCACGTTTTCGGTCACAACACCGCAGCGCGGCCGCTGTACGAGAAGCTCGGTTATGTCCCGATCAACATCAACATGTCCAAAACCCTGACTCGATGACAGGCCGAACACTAAGCGGCAGTGTTTATGACATGCACAGCAACGCGAAGATGAACGCGAGCGCGCCCACCGACCCAACCAGCGCCTGGCCGATGTGAATCCAGGTCGTGATCAGAGTTGTGATCGGGGTGATGTCCGGATCGGCAGCGAGAAAGAACATGCGAGCCTCCTAAGGTTTTGCCTACGAGAGTAGGAAGACCTGGTCTTCAGCGGAACCCAGGCCGTTAGGCGCTCTAGGATTCAGGCCGGAGGTTGGCGACCTTTGTTTGCATTGCCCAAACCGATCGAGTGGCCTTACGACATTGCCGCGTTTTTGATCGGCGTCGTGCTGGTCGTGGTGGTGGTCGCTCAATGGAGGAAAGATCGGAGAACTCGCTCGGCCGAGGAGCTCCTAAATCGACGCCGGAACTACTTTCCAGTCGCGCTGGTGCTGGGCATTGCCGTATTTCTGATCCCCGACGTGGTCGTTGAGACTGTTCCATCGCACCATATCGACGAATACATCGACTACACCTTGGGCGTGGTTGCCGTGGTCTGGCTGTTCTGGCCGGGCCTACGCTTCCGGCCCATCGCGATCTGGCCGGTGATCGGCGGCCTGGCGCTCCTGACCAACCTGGTCGGGATTCTCATCGAACACAACGAACCCGACGACGTCGGCGGCGACTACTTGACGTTCAGCCTGATGGCCGTGGGTATCGCGATCCAGCTGTACAGGCTCCGGCGCGGCGCCTCTCCCCTAAATGCCGGCCGCTAGAGCTGCGAACTCTCGGGCCGCAAGGCGCTGAGCTCCTCGAGGGTCGCCGGGCCGAGAGCACCCACCAGCGGCTCCAGCTGGGCGGCGAGATCCAGCCTGGATACCTCAAAGCGGTCCCAGCGCTCATCGCCGGCAGACTGGCACGAGAACTGGAGAGTGACGCGGCTCACGCGCGTCGAGTGCTCGCGGTACGCGAGGCGGTTGAAGTCCGCGGAGGGGACGAGCCAGAGTCTGGCGAGAAGGTGCTGCTGCACATCCAGCAGGCACACTAGGTAGAGAAGCCTGGAGCTCTCGGGGATCGCGTCGGCCGGATAGTTGGCAAACGCCACCACGCGGCCCTCACGGTCGGGGTGTGTCGTGCCTTTCACCTGGAGCCAGAGGGCCCCGAAACCGCCCACCTGGGCCACCACGAGGTCGCGGTGGTCGACATCGGGCTCGAGGCGGGACGGGATGAGACGGCCGCCAGAGCCGGCCAGGATCTCTGCCTCCACCATCAGCTCGACGAGGGTTCCGAGCGTGGAGCCCTCGAGCATGGTGATCAGGTTATCTCGCGTGTCAGGATGTCGCCGATGCAGCTCTTCTCCATGCGGGTCTGGCGCGTCCTTCCGCTGATCTGGGCTGCCGGCGTCGCGGTTTCCATCTTGGGCGCAAAGCAGCCAATCTTCGCGTACACCTTCAGCGCACTTTCGATCGGTCTTGGACTCTTCTTGATTGTGGGCGCGGGCCGGCCGATGCGCGAACACCTGTCAGCATCGCCGCCAACTTCGGCCTGGCGCATCATCGGGCTGCCCTTTATCGGCAGCGGGGTGGGCATGGCGGTCTACGCGTGGTTCCGATTTCGTCCGCCTCTCGCAGCGTCGGTCGTCCTCGCTGCGATCGCCATCCTGTTCGTGGTGGTGCCTCTAGCGCTCGTGAACCGCAGGTTCGGCAAGATCAGCTTTTTCTAACCGCGCGAACGCACCCGGCTTTCGACGCCGTCCAGCAGGATCTCGAGCGCCGGCACCGGCGCTCCGCCTGGTGGATCCTCCGGTTCAACCTGCGCCGCAGGCTGCGGCGTCGCCCCCTGGTCGAGGTGGAGCTGCACCACGCCGCTGTTGATCCGCAGCTCATAGCGGTCGGCTGCGCTCGACGCTCCCTCGCTTTCCCACCTCACGTCACTGATGACAGCTGGGATCGAGTAGTCATCCAGCTTCAGCCGCAGCGCGCCGCTGTGACAGTCGGCGATTACCGCAACGCCAGGCGGTCGGTGGAGCGCGACGCCGGCGACGCCGCTGGAGATGTCGATCGGGACCACGCCGCGAGGCTGCGGCAGGTAGCACTCGACCTTCGCCGCGCCACTGTCCACCTTGATCTCGCGGACGTCGATCCCGCCTGTGTCGAGCACCGTGTTCCACGTCGCTCCATGAATCTTGAAACGCCACGGATGGCGCGAATTGAGCTCAATCTCCCCGAGCCCGACGCCTCGCAGGCGTCGCACCACGACCGTGTCGCCCGTTACGACTGCCGACGGGGCGGCGCCGCGGTCGGCGGCAACCCTGATCAGTGCCTCCATGCCAGAGCCGGCGCGCACGACAACCCCGCGCGAGCCTGAGTCGATGGCGATCGTTGCCGTCGCATCGGACCCCAGAACCGCACCTTCAGGACGCTTGCGTGCGGTGATGACCTGAACCATTACCGCGAGCGCGACCTCACCTGTTTCGGCGGGCCGCAACCCCGCCTTCTGCAGCTGAAGTTTCAGTTCGCTGTATGTACGGCTGCGTTCGAGCGCGTCGGGAACTTCGAGGAGGATCCGATCCGCATCGTTCTGGGCGGCGATCCTGCGACTCAGAACCAGGCACGCGTCAAGCGCGGCCTTGCGCCACCCGGACGGGCGGTGCGTGGCGGGCACCGTGGCCAGGATCGAGTCAGCCAAGAGCTCGACGAGCTCTCGGCGGTCGCGGACGTGCCAGTAGAGCGACGCCGCCTTCACCTTCAGCCGGTCCGCCAACCGCCGCATTGACAGCGCCTCGAGACCCTCCTCCTGAACCAGGCCAAGCGCCTCGGAGACCAGGCGCGCACGGCTCAGGCCGGCTTCTTTTTCGTTCACACTTGCATCCTAACAGTGTTAGGGGTAACATGGCCACTCCGGGCCCCTAACGCCGTTAGGGTCATTCAACAAGGAGCAGAAATGCAAGCGACAGCAAACGCGCGGTGGCGGTTCAAAGGCCCGGAGATGGAAGGAGCGGTGGCGCGCTGGTACGCCACGGTGCGCCGGTCGGGGAGTCAGCCGGCGGAATACCGGAGGCAGGCCGCCCAGGTCACCGAGGGCCTGCCGGCGGGCGCGAAGGTGCTCGAGGTGGCGCCAGGCCCTGGGTACCTGGCGATCGAGATGGCGCGGCTCGGACAGGTTCAGGTGACGGGGCTGGACATCAGCCGGACGTTCGTCCAGATCGCAAGCGAGAACGCCCGGGAGGCAGGAGTCAAGGTCGAGTTCCACCAGGGTGACGCCGCAGTCATGCCCTTCGACGCGGACTCTTTCGACCTGGTCGTCTGCCAGGCGGCGTTCAAGAACTTCATGCACCCGGGCAGCGCCCTCTCTGAGATGCACCGAGTGCTGCGCGATGGCGGCGTCGCAGTGATCCAGGACATGAGCAGCGACGCGACGCATGCCGAGATCGATCGCGAGGTGGCGGGGATGGGGCTTGGCCGGTTCAGCGCGTTCGCGACCAGAGCGACGCTCGAGATGCTGAAGCGCCGGGCCTACTCACGGCGGACATTCGAGCGGCTGGCCGCCGTAAGTCCCCTCAAGAAGTCCGAAATCACGATCCACGGGATCGGGCTTGAAGTCCGGCTCGACAAGTGATATAGTCGGTGCCGACTAATCGATGCCTACTAATCGACACCGACCAAGGACCTTGCTGGCGCTGGCTGTGCTCGAGCTGCTCGCCGAGGCGCCCATGCACCCCTACGAGATGAAGCAGACGATGCAGGAGCGCGGCCAGCAAAGGGCGATTCCGGTGAAGCAGGCCTCGATTTACGACACCGTCGAGCTCCTGACGAAGGCCGGCCTCATCGAGCCGCTCTTGACGAATCGGGACGGACGCCGGCCGGAGCGGACGGTCTACAGCCTCACCCCAGCGGGGGCAGACGAGCTGGACGCCTGGCTGCGCCGGCTGCTCGAAGAGCCGACGCGCGAGTATCCGCGCTTCGGGGCGGCCCTCATGTTCCTTGGCGCCCTGCGGCAGAAGGAGGAGGCGATCAAGGTTTTCGAGCGGCGTGCACTCGCTTTCGAGGCCGAGATCGCGGAAGTCGACACGATGCTGCGCACGATGGTGCCGCCCGACCTGCCGCGGCTTTTCACCATCGAAGAGGAATACGGGCAGGCAATGCGCAGGGCCGAGGTGGAGTGGATACGCCGCACCATCGCCGAGTTGAAGGACGGGACCCTCGAGTGGCCGGAGATGCTCGAGCACGAGCGGCCTATGGGCTGACCCGCCTGAAGCCGCCGGCCCCCGGAGCGTGAACTCCAGGGGCCGCAGATCAACCCCGGCTCCCGGAGTGAACCGGCACCCGAGACGTCCAACCGAAGGATAGCCGGGTCCACTCCAAGCCACCACCAAAGGAAACGAGACCCGTGAATACCCTTCGTAAGCACCCGATGGCCGCGCTGGCGGTGCTCAGCCTCGGCCTCTTCATGACGCTGCTCGACCTGACCATCGTCAACATCGCCATCCCGTCAATCCTCGACGGGCTGCACGCGAGCCTCGACCAGGTGCTGTGGGTGCTGAACGCCTACAGCCTGCTGTACGCGGTGCTTCTCATCACGGCGGCGAGGCTCGGCGACATCTATGGACCGCGCAATCTGTTTGCAGTTGGCATCGTCATCTTCACCTTCGCGTCGGCCCTCAGCGGCCTGGCGCAGGACCCAACTCAGCTGATCGCCGCCCGGGCTCTCCAGGGCCTGGGCGCCGCGGTGCTCGCGCCCCAGGGCCTGGCGCTGATGCTCTCCCTGTTCCCTGCCGAGCGGCGTAGCGGCGTGTTCGCGATCTACGGAATCATGGCGGGCCTGGCCGTCATCGCCGGACCAACCGTGGGCGGTCTGCTTGTCACCCACTTCGGTTGGCGCTCGATCTTCACTGTGAACATCCCCATAGGAGTGATCATCTTCGCGCTCGCTCTGATCATCATTCCGGACCTGCGGCCGGGACGGCGCCACAGGCTTGACCTGCTTGGAGTGGGATTGGCAACGGCTGGTCTGCTCGGGGTGATCTACGGCTTGATAGAGGGCCAGCGCTACGACTGGGGAGTAGTCACCGGGTTCATCACCATCCCGATGATCATCGGCGGCGGCATCTTGCTGCTCGCTCTGTTTCTCTTCCACCAGGCACGTCGGCAGGAAGGTGAGCCGCTGCTTCCGTTCGCGGTTTTCAAGGACCGCAGCTTCACGCTCATGACGCTGGTGATGGCCGCGATGGGCTTTGCCATCCTCGGCCTCTACCTGCCACTGACGATCTATTACCAGTCGGTGCTCGGCCTCAGTGCCATTGACGCCGGTCTGACCATCGCGATCCAGCCGCTGGCGATGATCGTGTCGTCCGGCATCGCGAGCAGCCTCGCGCAAAAGATCAATGGAAAGTACCTTCTGATCCCTGGTCTTCTCGCGCTCGCGGCAGGCAGCGGTTACATCGACTGGGCCGCGCAGGCCAACTCTGGTCGCTGGGACTTCACGCCAGGACTCATCCTCAGCGGTCTCGGCATGGGCTTCATCTGGACGCCTGTTTTCAGCATCGCCACCCGCGACCTCCCGGCGCATCTCGGTGGTGTCGCCTCCGGGGTCATGAACACGATCCAGGAGCTGGGAGGCGTGTTCGCCAGCGCTGCGGTCGGCGCCTTCTTGCAGAACCGGCTGGCCCTCGCCTTGCACGACAGGGCGGTGACTGCCTCGAGCCAGCTGCCGGCACAATTCCGGCAGCCCTTCGTCGACGGCTTCAGCAACGCAGCCCATTCCGGCTTCGAGGTCGGCGCTGGACAGTCGGGCGCGAGCCTCAACCTGCCGGCGCAGGTGCAGGCGATCGCCCACTACGTCTTCACCCACGCCTTTGTCGACGCCATCCACCCGACGCTAGTCCTTCCGATCGTCGTGCTGGTCCTGGCGGCGATGTGCGCGATCTTCGTGCGCGGCCACCAGGCGAGCGGCGTGACCGTTCACGAGCAGGAAGCGGCCGTGGCCTAACCTTTATCTGACATGGCCAAGAAGCTCGCGGAGTACGAGGCCAAACGCGATTTCAAGAAGACACCCGAGCCCGGCGCCAGGGTCCCCAGAAAGGAGACCAGGGCGCCGCGGTTCGTCGTGCAGGAGCACCATGCGCGCCGCCTGCACTGGGACTTCCGGCTCGAACGCGACGGCGTCCTCGTCTCGTGGGCCGTGCCAAAAGGCGTCCCGATGGACCCCAAGACGAATCACCTCGCGGTCCACGTCGAGGACCACCCCCTCGACTACATCGACTTCGCCGGCGACATCCCGGCGGGCAACTACGGGGCCGGGCATGTATCGATCTGGGACCACGGCACCTACGAGACCGAGAAATGGTCTGACCGCGAGGTCATGGTCATCCTGCACGGAAAGCGGCTCAATGGCCGCTACGTCCTGTTTCGGACCAACGATGAGAACTGGATGATCCACCGCATGGATCCACCGCAAGATCCAGGGCGCAAGCCAATGCCCGAGCGCATCGAGCCCATGCTCGCCAAGCTCGTGAAGAAGCCGCCGACCCCCGACGAGGCATGGGGCTTCGAGTTCAAGTGGGATGGCATCCGCGCCGAGGCGTACGTGGAAGGCGGCACGGTCCGCCTGTTGAGCCGCAGCGGCGAAAACGTGACGGCGCGTTACCCCGAGGTCCACGCGATGGGCAGGGCACTCGGGTCGAAGGAGGTCGTGCTCGACGGCGAGATCGTGGCCCTCGACGACAAGGGACGGCCAAGCTTCGAGGAGATCCAGCAGCGCATGGGTCTCACGTCCGAGAGCGAGATCCGCCGCAAGATGAAAGAGGTCCCCGTCACCTACATGCTGTTCGACCTCATGTGGCAGGACGGCCACTCGCTGCTGCAAGAGAAGTACGCCGACCGGCGCAAGAAGCTCGAGGCGCTGAAGTTGAAAGGCGCTTCATGGCAGACGCCGCAGTACGAGAAAGGTGGCGGGCCGGCCGTGTTCGAGGCGAGCCGCAAGGCGGGGCTCGAAGGCATCATGGCAAAGAAGCTCGACTCGCCCTACGAGCCGGGTAAACGCAGCGGTGCGTGGCAGAAGATCAAGAACTACCTGGGCCAGGAGCTCGTGATCGCCGGCTGGCTCGAGGGAGAGGGCAAGCGGCGAGGATATCCAGGCGCGCTGCTGGTCGGCTATTACGACAAGGGAGAGTTCGTCTATGCGGGCAAGGTCGGGACCGGTTTCACGGACGCGATGCTCGAAAAGCTCAACAAGCTGATGAAGCCTCTGGAGCGCAAGACGAGCCCGTTCGACCGTGGCAAGCCGCCCAAGGACGCGCGATTCCTCGAACCCAAGCTGGTGGGAGAGTTCGAGTTCGTGGAATGGACGAAGTCGGGCCAGCTGCGCGCGCCCGCATTCAAGGGCCTGCGGACGGACAAGCCGGCTCACGAGGTGGTGCGCGAAGGTGGCTAAGTCGACCGAGGTCGAGGTCCAGATCGAAGGCCGCACCCTCAAGCTGACCAATCTCGAGAAGGTCCTCTATCCCGAGGTGGGATTCACCAAGGCGCAGGTCATCGACTACTACACGCGGATCGCGCCCGCCATCCTTCCGCACACGCGCGACCACCCGCTCACCCTCAAGCGCTATCCGAACGGAGTCGACGCCGAGTTCTTCTATGAAAAGAACTGCCCGAAGCACCGTCCGCCGTGGGTGGAGACAGCGACCGTGTGGAGCGGCGGGAACAACCGAGACATGTACTACTGCCTCTGTCAGGACCTGCCAACGCTGGTGTGGCTCGCCCAGATCGCGACGCTCGAGTTCCACACGTCACTGTCGCTGGCCCAGAACCTGCCCGAGCCGCGCACGCTTGTCTTCGACCTCGACCCCGGGCCGCCGGCGACCATCGTCGAGTGCTGCAGGGTCGGATTGATGCTGCGCGATGTGTTCGCGGAGCACGGCCTCGACTGCTGTGCCAAGACGTCCGGGTCAAAAGGCCTGCAGCTCTACGTGCCGCTCAACACGAAGGTCACGTACGTCGAAACGAAGGTCGTGTCGAAGGGCCTCGCTCAGCTGTTCGAGGAGCAGCATCCCGACCTCGTCGTGCACAAGCAGCTCAAGGAGCTGCGCACCGGTCGCGTCTTGATCGACTGGAGCCAGAACGACCAGTACAAGACGACGGTGAACGTCTACTCGCTGCGTGCTCGCGCGCGGCCGACGGTGTCCACGCCCGTGACGTGGGACGAGGTCTCCAAGTGCCTGAAGGCCAAGGACCCGAGCCTGCTCGTCTTCGATTCAGACCAGGTCCTCGCACGCGTCGCCAAGCACGGCGACCTGTTCGAGCCAGTGATCAAGAAGAAGCAGAAGCTCCCCAAGTCGCTCGTCGAGGCCACCGGCGGCGCGACCGCCCTCGACAAGATGGCCAACCGGCGGCACGGTGGCGGGGGACGGTTCCGCAAGCCGCCTGAAAAATGACCCGGCCGCGAGTTGTCATCGCGGGAGCCGGCTTCGCGGGACTGACATGTGCGCGCGGGCTGAAGCGCACCGCGGTGGATGTCTTGCTCGTCGACCGAAACAACTACCACCTGTTCACGCCGCTGCTCTACCAGGTCGCCTCTGCCGTGCTCGACCCCGGTGAGATCGCCCGGCCGGTGCGGCAGCTTATCCGGCCCCTGCACAACGCCGACTTCCTGCTCGCGGACATCACCGGAGTCGACTTTGAAAAGCGTTTGCTGCTGACCGACCATGGCCCGCTGCCTTATGACTATCTCGTCCTGGCCAGCGGCAGCCAGAGCGATTACTTCGGCAACGCGTCGCTGATGCAGCACGCTTTCGGCTTGAAGGTGCTCGATGAAGGCCTCGCCGTGAGAAACCGCATCCTGGAACGCTTTGAAGAATCAAGATGGACGAGCGATCGCGAGCAGCGCCGGTCACTCCTCACGTTCGCGGTGGTTGGCGGCGGGCCGACCGGCGTGGAGATGGCGGGAGCTCTTTCCGAGCTGATCAGCCTGGTCCTGCGCAAGGACTATCGCGACCTCGAGCTGGGCCTCGTGCGCGTGGTGCTGGTCGAGGCCGCGGGCTCGCTGCTGGGCACGTTCGAAGCGCCGCTGCGCGAAGCTGCGCGCCGGTCGCTCGAGGCAAAGGGGGTTGAGGTCCTGCTGAAGGCCAAAGTCGAGGGCGTCACCGCCAGCTCCATCCGCCTTTCAGACGGGCACGAGATCCTGGCGTCGACTGTGATCTGGACCGCCGGGGTTCGCGCGTCCGATCTGGGGAGCTCCGCCGGCCTCCCGCTCGGCAGGCAGGCTCGCGTGCAGGTCATGCCGACGCTGCAGGCGCCGGGGCATCGCGAGGTTTTCGTGATCGGCGACCTCGCCGGCGCAGTTGACGGCGATGCCCCACTGCCCATGCTCATCCCGGTCGCGATGCAGGAGGGCCGGAAAGTAGCCGCGACGATCAGCGACCTGCTGCGGGGCTACGGCGCCACCAACTTCCAGTACAGGGATCCCGGGATCATGGCCACGATCGGCCGCAACTCAGCGGTGGCACAGCTTGGGGCGGTTCGCCTGACCGGGTTCCTCGGCTGGCTGATGTGGCTCTTCGTCCACCTGATCAACGTGATCAGCTTCCGCAGCCGCATCGTCGTGCTCGTGAACTGGGCGTGGGACTACTTCTTCTACGACCGGCCCATCCGCCTGATCTTGCGTGCAGCCGGCGAGAAGGCAGCCCGTCCGCAGTAGTGTTCGTGCGGATATGACGCGAAAACTGGTCGCCGTGCTGGCCCTGGCCCTGATGGCAAGCTGCGGGGGAAATCAGCCGACGGTCGATGCGGCCAAGACCCTGCGCGATGCAGCGGTGGCGATGGCGAAGCTGACGACGGTCAGCGCCACCCTCAAGTTCACGAAGGGCGCGATCACGTTCCAGGGCTTCACGCTGGTCGGGGCGAAGACCGCCGTGCGCCTGCCCGCAGACAGCGACACGACCTACACGGTGAAGCAGGGGGACATCTCAATCGGTCTCGAGGTCATCATCGTCGGCGGGCATGTCTACCTACACGTGCCCTTCTCCACGTACCAGGAGCTCAAGGGAGCGGATGCAGTGGCGATCCCCGATCTCGCGAAGCTGTTCGATCCCGCCAAAGGGCTGCCCGCCGTCATTCCCGCCGGGCGCAACCCCAAATACGTCATCACGGAGAAGGTCGACGGGGTTGACGCGCAGAAGATCGGCGTGACCTACAGCGCGGACCAGGTGAAGGGCATGCTCGCGCAGCTGAGCTCCACCGTCGACGTGAACGCGCAGGTGTGGGTCGGCGTCTCCGACCACCTGATCCGCAAGGCGATCCTGGAGGGGGCGTTTGGCGACGGAGGCAAGGACGCCGCTGTCGAGGTCGACATGTCGGGCTTCAACGCCGCCGTCAACATCGCGCCTCCCTCTCCGTAGTGCCGCGGGCGGTACTTCTCGGCGTAGCCGGCGCCGGGCTCTTCATCGCCGCCCTCGACGCCTACGTCGTGGTCACGCTTCTGCCCTCGATGATCGCCGACGTCGGCCTCACCATCGACCGCTTCGAGCAGGCGACGCCGATCGTGACCGGCTTCCTAGGCGGCTACGTGGTCGCCATGCCCCTGCTGGGCGCGTACTCGGACGCGCGCGGACGCGCCCCTGTGTACGCCGCGTGCATGGCCGCGTTCGCCGCCGGGTCGGCGATCACCGCCACCTCGGGCCTGTGGAGCCTCCCCGGCCTGCAGTGGATGATCGCCGGACGCGTGCTGCAGGGCCTCGGCGGCGGCGGGCTCGTCCCGCTGTCGCTGGCGCTCGCGGCAGATCTCTACCAGGGCGGCTCGCGTACCCTCGCTCTCGGCTGGGTCGCCGGCCTGCAGGAGGCCGGCAGCGTGTTCGGCCCGCTGTACGGCGCGAGCCTCGCCGCGCTTACGGCGTCGGCCGGCGGCTGGCGCTTCGTCTTCTGGCTCAACGTGCCGATCGCGGCTCTGTGCGCGGCGGGCCTGGTCATCGCCGCCCGGCGCTCCGGTCCGGCGCCATCGAGCCAGGCGACGTCTTCCGTCGACTGGATCAGCGCGGCGCTGCTCGGGCTGGGGCTCGGGCTGCTGGTCGTTGCCCTCTATCCCGACGACCCTGACCACCGCGCCACCTCCGCCTACCTGCTGCCGGCCGGCCTTGCGAGCGTGATCGTGCTGGCGCTCTACGGATGGCGCCAGGTCCGCCGCCTGGAGCCACTGGTCCCACGCGATCTCCTGCGGAGCCGGAGCTTCATCGGAGCCGCTGCCTCCAACCTGCTGATCGGCGCGGCCCTGATGGTGGCCCTGGTCGACGTGCCGGTGCTCGGCCGCCTGGTGTTCAGCCTCAACCAGCTGGATTCGGGACTCTTGCTGTCACGATTCCTTGCCGGGGTGCCTGTGGGTGCGGTGGCCGGCGGGTGGCTCGCGGGCAGTATCGGCGGCAAGACCGGCGGGCGCGTCGTGGCCGTATGCGGCATCCTGCTCTCGGCCGGCGCGTTCCTGCAGATGTCGACCTGGCCGGCCAACGAGCTCTCACTACGTGTCGGTCCTCTGCGCCAGGCCGACATCGCCCTCTTTGTATGCGGGCTGGGGTTTGGCATCGTGATCGCGCCACTGACGGCGGCGGTGCTGGCGCTGACCCGCGACCAGAGCCATGGACTTGCCACCAGCCTTGTCGTCCTGGCGCGCACGATGGGGATGCTGGTCGGGCTCTCGGCCCTCACCGCGTTCGGTCTGTATCGCTTTCACCAGATCCTCGGCACCCCCGTGCTGAGCGGAGACCTCAAGGCGCGGGTGGACCAGCTGCAGAAGCTGGTGGCCGCCGCTTTTCTACAGGAGTACCGCGAGATCTTCACCGCCGCGGCGGCGATGTGCGCGCTCGCGGCGCTCGTCATGCTCGCGACGATCAATCATCGCTTGCGGGCGACGGCAATCAAATAGGAGTGGTGGTAGCGATACGCGTCGTCAGGGTCGCCAAGGCTCGCCATCGCTGATTCGACTTCGGCCTCCAGCTCGGTGCGCAAGCCAGGGCCAAGCGCGCGGATCAGCGTGTAGGGGAGCGGGCCGGCGCCCGCCATCAGGTCGGTCCATTCGCGAGCATCGCGCGCCCGTCCGCCGGTGACCATCTCGGTCACGCGGGTCACGTCGAAGCCGGCGCTGCTCAGAATCTGCGGCAGCACGTCGGGCTCACCGAAACGTGCGCGCTCTGAGCTGTAGCGGGGCAGGCTCAGGTAGTGACGCCGGGCAAGCGGCGCGAGGCCCTGGAAGAAAAGGTCTTGCGCCCTGGTGCTGAGGCTGCGCCTCTGGCATGACACCGCGAGGCGACCGCCGGTCCGCAAAACTCGGTGCGCCTCGGAGAGCGCGTCGGTGGGGTCAGCCAGGTAGGCGAGCGCTTCGCCCATCGTGACCAGGTCGAACGTCTCAGGTTTGAAGACGAGCTGCTCGGCGGCCATGCCGACGAACTGGACGTTTTTTCCTGATAGTGACCTGCGGTCGGCGCTCTTTTTCGAACGGGCGAGCGCGAGCATGTGGTCGGAAAGATCGATGCCGATCACGCTGCCTGGACTGACTCTCGGCCCGATGAGGTGCGCGACCAGCCCCGTCCCGGTGCCGACGTCGAGGGCGTGCTCCCCGCTCGAGGGCGTCGCCAGATCGACCAGCCGAGCGGCGACCCGCTCGTGCTGACCGCCGGCCCAGCTGTCGTAGTGGGGTGCAATGCGGTCGAAGAAGTCGACCAGGTGGTCGATCATCTCGTCCGAGGCATCCGGGTCCATCAAGGTGGTCCAGCGCTCCAAAAACCTGTTCTTCTACGTCTGGCGGCACCCTGTTACCATGCAAGCTCGCTCAAAGCCGGAGCTCTGCTTGACCGCGGAGCGCAAGTCCGCTCGGCGCTCAGAGTTGAGTACAGAGTATGGAAGTCACGATCAACGCAGTGGAGGATTCCCACATGGCCCAAGCTGAAAAATCTGCAACCCACCAGGCTGGGACCGCTCCCAACGGGGAGAAGAACGTCGTCAACCTCGGTCCGCGCGACAGCCTGAACGGACGCCTGGAGATCCAGGGCGACCTCAAGGTCGCCGGCAATGTCGAGGGCGAGCTCAAGGCCAGCGGTGACGTGACGGTTGGCGAAGGCGCCGCCATCCAGGCCTCGATCGAGGGCGCAAACGTCAACGTCAGGGGCCAGGTGACCGGCAACGTGACCGCCAAGAAGCGGCTGACGCTGGGCGGTTCCGGCCGTCTGAACGGGGACGTCAAGGTGGCCCGCCTCACCGTCGAGGACGGGGCGACCCTGAACGGCAACGTCACCATGCAGTCGGAAAAGGGCTAGCGCACTACCCACCTCCGGCGCGTTCGGCGCGGGCGATCGAAGGCAGGACCACCGTTTCCAGGTAGTTCTGCGCCGTGACCATCGCGCCGTGCACGATGTGCCATTCGAGCTGCTCGAAGCTCACCTGCTCGCGGTTCAGCTGGCCGAGGCGGAGCCGCCAGAACCCGGCGTCGAGGTTGAGCCCGGGCAGCTGCGGGCGCGCCGTCGACCTGGTCACCTGCGACACGTCCGGCGACGGGTTGGCCGTGCCCTGCGAGGTGGATTCGGCCGCCTGGACCTGCGCCGTCCCGGGGTGCTGCGTGGCGGCGGCGGCGACCAGGCTCCAGACGAGCAGGATGAGCGCCGCGACCACGACGCATTCGGCGAGGACCATCCAGGTGAGCGGCTGTCGGAGAAGGTTGCGCATGACGCCAACCTAGGGCCGGGAATGCGATCCGGGAACCCCGCCTGTTAAGAGCACGCACTCGCGGACCCATCTATTCACAGGGGGATCGGGCTGGGCATTCAGGGGAAGACACGGCGCGCAGTTGCGCCTATAGCTTGGGTATCAAACCCACCCCTCTAAGTTCCGTCGTGGCGGGAGACGCCACACATCTGTTGAATCCTGACGAGCGGCCGCCTCCGCTCCGGTCAAATCAGCGTGTTGTGGTGAGCCGGGCGGAACATCCCACGTGGAGCCGGCGGCGGGGAGTCGAGAGGCTGGTCGGCGTCTGCGTCGTCGCTTCCGGGAGCGCGCACGGGCTGGTCACTCAGCAGCACTTTCAGGAATGGTGGGGCTATGGAGTCTTCTTCCTGGCGACCGCGATTTGCCTGATCGCATACGGGCTTGCCCTGATTACCGATGCCATAGATCCGCGATACATGCCCGGCGACGTGAACCGCATTCGGCGGTTCATGTATGCCGTCGGAGCAATCGGAATCGTGAGCATCCTGGGACTGTATTTGGTGACGCGCACGATTGGCATCCCGCTCGGCCCTGGATCGGGGTCGGTCGAGTCGGTGGGCGTGATTGACCTGGTCGCAAAGGCAACCGAGGCGCTGGCAGTGGCTGGGCTTGTCGTGTTGCTCGTCAAGACACGCCGGGGTCGAGACCTGTGAAAAACATGGTGCAGCTTGTGCCGCCGATAGAGAGCGCGACGCCTTCGGCCAAGACTGCGATGGCGACCAGGGTGATGGCGTTCTTGCCCTCGGGCGGCGACCTTCCATATGCCGACTTCTTGCGCCGGCACCGGCCGATCGTTTACCTCATCTGGGTCCAGGCGGCCGCCACGCTCATGTTTGGCCTGCTCCGGCAGGTGAACCCGCTGGCGGCTGTCTTGGAATGCCTGCTCATCGCAGCGCTCGGCGGAGTGGCCATGATCGAGGTGCTGGCACCCCGTTTTCGCGCGGCGATCGCGACCTTGGCGCTGATCACGACCTCAGCGGTGATCGTTCAGTTCTCAGGCGGCTATATCGAGGCACACTTCCACTTCTTCGTGATGCTGGCCGTGATCTCGCTCTATCAAGACTGGGTTCCGTTCCTGCTCGCGATCCTGTATGTCGCGGTCGACCACGGCGTGATCGGCACCTTGTTTCCCCACGCCACCTACAACAACCCTGACGCAGTCGCTCACCCCTGGCACTGGGCCCTCATCCATGCGGCTTTCGTGCTGGGTGAGGCGGTCGCTCTGCTGGCGGGCTGGAAGGTGATCGAGGCGGCTGAACTTCAGAAGGTCGGACTCGATCGGTCGCTGCGCCACATGCTCTTTCGCATCCGTGGCGAAGTGACGGATTCGGCCTCCAAGCTCTCGGTGGCCGCCGAGCAGCTCGCATCGGCGACCGTCGAGCAGACCACCGCCGCAACGATGACATCGGCCAACATGGACGCGCTGGCTCGCACCACAACATCGATCGCGGACGCTGTCGATCGAGTCGCCGCCCAGGCAGGCGAGGTCCGCGCCAACCTCGAGCTGGCGCAAACCGAGCTCAGGGCTTCGGGTGATCGCACCATGGTCCTTGCCTCGCGCGTAAATGAGATTGAGGGCATCCTTGGTTCAATCAATGACATCGCCGACCAGACGAATCTGCTGGCCCTCAACGCCGCCATCGAGGCGGCGCGAGCAGGCGACGCCGGACGCGGCTTCGCGGTGGTAGCAGATGAAGTCCGCCGCCTGGCCGAGCGCAGCAAAACCAGTGCAGCACAGATTGCGAAGCTCGTCGAGGGCGCCCAGGCACAGAGCAGCGAAACCGTGATGGCGCTGGAGAAAGGTGTGAAGCAAATGGAACGCGGGCTGGCGATGATGCGGGCCATGGCCGAGGTGAGCAACCAGGTTCAGCTGGCCGCCCAGCAACAGCGGAGCTCGACCGAAGAGGTCGTCAAGGCGATCGAACACATCGCCGAAGGGAGTCGCTCCGTCTCACACACAGCCGGCGAAATCGCTGCTGCCGCATTGAGCCAGGGTGCGCTCGCCGCCGACCTGGCCCAACCTGGCTGGAAGGGCGTAGAAGAGCAACTGCCCGAGTCGGCTTAGCGATCGGCGGCCGAGCTTCAGTCGCCGGCTAACCTGCGCATGATCTAGGGATGCGCCCGGGCCTGGTCATCATCCATGTCGACGGACTTAGCTACGCACGGCTGCGTATTGCCGTCGACCAGGGTCACATGCCTTTTGTGGCTCGCCTAATGGAAACCGAAGGCTACGAGGCGCTGGCCTATCGATGTGGGGTTCCTTCCACCACCCCGTTCGCACAAGTGGGAATCCTGTTCGGTGACAACTCAGAGATCCCTTCCTATCGATGGTGGGACAAGCGGGCCAACCTCCTCGTGTCATTCGGCTCCGGCTCGACCTTCGGTCGAGTGGCGCCAAACTACTTCGCCGGCCGCAGGCCGTTGACCCAGGGCGGTGCATGCATCGCCGCTCTATACCGCGCCGGCGCGACGGACAGGTTCGGCCCGTCCTACGAGGAGCGCCATCGGCCCGACGAACCTGACGCCGGCGGGCGCGCCATCGCAGCATTCCTGCTCAACCCTGTGGCTCTCTACTTCTGGATCCGCCATGGAGGGCTCGCTCTCTTCAGGATTGCGTCCGAATATTTGCAAGCGCGTTTTTCAGGGCGTCGCACAGCAGAGGTCTATGTGATCGCCGACATTTACCACGAGGTTCTCGTTCACCACCTCACCCGCTTCGCGCTCATGCAGGCGATGGACGAAGGGCTGCCTGCGATCTATGCGTGTTTTTACACATATGACGAGGCGGCGCATGCCTTTGGACCCACCGACCCGAACACGCTGCGTGTCCTGCGTCACATCGACAGCACCATCCGGCTGGCTGCCGAGCGACGCCGCAGCAACCGCGCCGGGCTTGATTACGAGGTGGTGGTCCTCTCAGACCATGGGCAAGTCGAGACGACGCCGTTCAGGGCGGCCGACGGCCGGTCCCTCGGCCAGTTCATTTTCGACTGGCTCCCCGGCCACACGGTCACCGAACATCGCGGACAGGTGTTCCGGCACAGCGGTGAGCCTTCCGCGGGGCGCGTCGAAGTGACGTACTCCGGAGGCCTTGCCCACGTCTACTTCGCCGACGTCGCGGGACGCCTCGATTACGAAACGCTGGAGTCGCGATTTCCGGGCCTGGTCTCGAAGGTGGCTGCGCTGGACCGCGTCGGCATCGTGATGCTGAAGGATCACCAGGGCGGAGCCCTGGTCACGGCTGCTGGTCGGTTTTCGCTGGGGCTGCCGCTCGCGGCGGAGACCGCGCAGCTGCTCGAGAGGTTCGATGCACCCGAGGTGTTGGCGCAGCAGCTGCGGCGGCTGAACAGCTTCGAGCGGTCTGGCGACCTGGTTGTGTTCGGCGCCTACGACGGAAAGCACCAGGTGAATTTCGAGGACCAGGTCGGAGGCCACGGCTCGATTGGGGGCGACCAGCTGCACCCATTCGTGTTGGCGAAGAAGCAGTGGGGCTTCGACACGTCGCGGGTCACCAACTCGTCAGAGCTTTATCCGATGCTGGTCGAGCTGCGGGACAGAAGCGGGTCGCTCAGTACCAGTAATTAGGACCTTCCGCTCGGGGCCCACTGGCGGCGTCGACCGCGATTCCTTTCGGGCCGGCGAGCGTGCGTACGCTTCCCTCGACCCTGGTGATCAGCGCGTCGTAGTCCTCGCCCGGCTCGGCGACAACCGGCGCGCCGAAGGTGACGGTCACCGGCCCGGGCCTTGGTATGCGCCGGAACCTGGGCATCACTTGAAACATGCCGTCCACGAAGGCGGGGACGATCGGCACTCCCGCGTCGACGGACAGGATGGCGGCGCCCTTGCGGAAGGGTCCGATCGCGCCGGTGGCCGTCAGCCGGCCCTCCGGAAAGATGATCACGGACCAGTTCTTGTGCAGGAGCTGCTTCAGGTACTCGAGGTGGGGCCGAGCGCCGCCTCCCCGCGGAATCGGAAAAGCGTCGACCGTGACCTGCGCCAGGCGAGCCTCCCACTTGCGCTTGAAGATCGAGTCAGCGGCGGCGACCACGACGGATCGATTGCGGTATCGCGGAGGCAGCGCCTCGGCCATCACCACCGCATCCAGCGCGCTGACGTGGTTGGAAACGAAGATCGCCGGGCCATTCAGGCTGCGGAGCTCCTCGCGCTGGTTTACGGTCAGGCGGCAGAAGCTCGAGAGAGCGGGGAAGAGCATGCTGGACTGGAGCGCCGCTCGAAGCCGGCGCATCCCGCGCGTCCGGGCCCATTCTTCCCCACTGACGCCCTGCGCGTCCACCTTCGAGGGGGAGTATGCGCCTGGCTCGGGCCGGTGGAACCGTCGAAAATGAGTGGTGCCATGAGCACCATTCGCCCGGCTCGTGACGACGAGCGGCCGGCCATCCTGGCGATCATCAACGCGGCCGCCGAGGTGTATCGAGGCGTGATCCCCGCCGACCGATGGCACGAGCCGTACATGCCCTTACCCGAGCTTGATCACGAGGTCTCCGCGGGCGTCGCGTTCTGGGTTTACGAGACGAACGGCGCGCTGGCGGGTGTCATGGGAATTCAGCCGGTGCGGGACGTCGACCTGATCCGCCACGCCTACGTGCTGCCCGGCAACCAGCGGCACGGCATCGGCGGGGCGATGCTCGAGCACCTGCAAACCCTGAGCACGCGGCGCATGCTCGTCGGCACCTGGGCCGCGGCAGAATGGGCGATCCGCTTCTACCAACGCCACGGATTCGAGCTCGTCGCGCCTGAACGCACGCCCGCACTGCTCAAGACTTACTGGACCATCCCTGATCGGCAGATCCAGACCTCGGTGGTGCTGGCCAAGCCGCCCCTAGACGGAGTGCAGGCGCCTTAGGGCTTCGAGCCCTCGCTCGATCGTCTCGATCTTCTTCGGAAAGCTGAATCGAACCTGGCTCCGGCCCTTGGACGGGTCGTGATAGAAGCTCGACGCCGGCACCGTCGCGACCGCCGCCTTCTCGATCAGATGCCTCGCGAACGCGACGTCATCGGTGAAACCCCATGCACCGAATCCCGCCATCACGTAGTACGCGCCGTCGGGAGCCTCCACGTCGAAACCGCACTCCCGCAGCCCCGTGACGATCGCGTCCCGACGCTCCTGGTAGTCGCCGAGCAGCTCCGCGTAAAAGGACGGGGGCAGCTCGAGCGCCGCCGCGATCGCGACCTGCAGCGGGTGGGCGGCTCCGACCGTCAGGAAGTCGTGGACCTTGCGAATCCCTGCGGTAAGCGCCGGCGGCGCGATGAGCCAGCCGATGCGCCAGCCCGTCACGGAGTAGGTCTTGCTCGCGCCGCTGATCGTGATCGTCCGCTCTCTCATACCCGGCAGCGTCGCGAGGCTGAGGTGGCGGCCGTGATAGACGAGGTGCTCGTAGATCTCGTCGGTGATCGCGATCGCGTCATGCTCGATGCATAGGTGCGCGATGAGCTCCAGCTCAGCCTGCGAGTACACCTTGCCGGTCGGGTTGTGAGGGGTGTTGACCACGATGGCCCGCGATTTGTCACTAAAAGCACGGCGCAGCTCGTCTGGGTCGAACGACCAATCGGGCGCGCGCAGCGTCACGTAGCGAGGGACCGCGCCGCTGATGATGCAGTCGGGTCCGTAGTTTTCGTAGAACGGCTCGAAGACGATGACCTCGTCGCCGGGATCGACCGCGGCGAGCATGGCGGCAATCATCGCCTCGGTCGCGCCGCACGAAACGGTCACCTCCGTGTCGGGATCCACGTCAAAGCCCCAGGCCGCCGACTGCTTTTTCGCCACCGCGCGGCGCAGCTGCGGAGCGCCCCACGTCGTCGCGTACTGGTTGTAGCCATCACGCAGCGCCTTCGCGGCGGAATCCAGGATGCGCGAATCGGTGTTGAAGTCGGGAAAGCCCTGGGCGAAGTTCACCGCCGTTTCCGGGCCGTGCAGCTGAAGGTTCAGCCGGGTCATCTCACGGATGACCGACTCGGTGAAGCTCTGTGCCTTCAGCGAGAGTCGAATTGTGTTGAGGGGTCCCCGCGAAGTCGCGGCGAAGCCTCCGACTTCGTGGGGTTCCTCAGTGCCCGGGATCGGCGCGCTCCAGGTGAAGTTCGGCGCTGGAACACGAGTAGCAGCGAGCCGGCTTCTCCAGGCTGCGCTCCCACCACCCGCACACCTTGCACGTCCATCGCGTCTTGGCGAAGAACTCGAGCACGTCGGAGCGGCTGAGCAGGCCGACCATCTTGCCGCCCCTGATCACCGGGACGCGCCTTATCCGCTCGCCGATGAGCAGGCGCGCGGCCTCATCGATGCCGGTCTCCTCGGTGACGGAGATCACGCGCTGGCTCATGATGTCGCGCGCGACCTTTCCCTTTTTGGAGAAGACGTCCGTCTCCGAGATGATGCCGACCACGTGACCTTCGCCGGACACGACGGGCGCGCCGGTGATCCGCTTGGACAAAAGCGTCGCCGCGACCTCATCCAGCGGGGTGTCCTCGCGGAACGTGATCACGTTCCGCGTCATCACTTCCTTGACCGGGATCATGGAGTGCGGAGCAGTGTAGCCACCGTTTCGAGGTTGGCGTTGCCGCCGCTCAGGATGAGCCCGGTGCGACCCGCCGGCAATTTCCCGGAGAGGTATGCGGCCAGGGGCAGGGCGCCCGTCGGCTCGAGCGCGAGGTGGAGTCGCGACCAGGCGACCCGAACCGCCGCGGCGATCTCCTCTTCGGTCACGAGGACGACCTCGTCGACCAACCCCTGGGCGAACATGACCTCAAACGTACGTGTGCCGATCGCGGTGGTGCGCACCCCGTCGGCCAGCGTCTGCGGCGTCGCCGCCAGCGTCTGGATGGTGCCCGCCTTCCAGCTTCGATAGGCGTCGTCGGCCACAGCGGGCTCGACGCCGATCACGCGAACCGCCGGGTCATGGCTCTTGGCCGAGATCGCGGTGCCTGAAAGCAATCCGCCGCCGCCCAGCGGGGCCGCGATCACCTGCAGGTCGGGCGAGTCTTCGAGCAGCTCAAGCGCGGCGGTTCCCTGCCCGTGGATCACGTTCCAGTCGTCGAACGGATGGACCATCGTGAGCCCGCGGGCGGCCATCTCTTCGCGCAGCCGCTGCTCGCGGGTGACGAATGTGATGCCTTCCTGGATCACCTCGGCGCCCAGCGCCCGCGTGGCAGCGACCTTCGCCGGGTTGGAGCCCTCCGGGATGAGCACGAGGGCCGGCAGTCCGACGGTCGCCGCTGCCAAGGCGACCGCCTGGGCGTGGTTGCCGGAGCTCACGGCGATGAAGCCCGCCGGCATGGGCTGCTGCGCTGCCAGCGTCAGGATGGCGTTGAAGGCGCCGCGGACCTTGAACGAACCCGTGACCTGAAAGCACTCCGGCTTCAGCCGCAGCTCGGGATCGAGGTCGGTCGTCAGCGATGGGGTGCGCCGGACGTGTGGTCGGATCCGTTCGGCGGCCTCCCGGACCTGGGCTGAGTGCGCCTCGAGGTACGGGGTCAAGCGGCGTCGGGGTAGTCGCGCTGGACCGCCGGCTTGCGCGCGGGGCGCTTGAGGTTCGTGAGCACGGTGCCGGCGAGGATGACGGCCATGCCGATGACGATCGGCCAGCTCAAGCTCTCATGCAGCAGCGCAATTCCCCAGAACACCGCCGTCACGGGGACCAGGAGCGTCACACCCGCCGCGCGCACAGCGCCCAACGTGTTCATCACGTAGTAATACAGCAGGTACGCGACGCCGGTTGCTCCCGCCCCCAGCGCGATAACGGCGGCCATCGATGTGAGGGCAATGTGAACGTGACTGAGCGACGGCGCGGCGAGCGGTATGGCGAAGACGACTGTCGCCGCCAGCTGTCCGATGCTCACGTCGAACACGCTGACGCTGCGCATCTTCCGGCGCTGGTAGATCGCGTTGGCCGCATATGAGAGCGCTGCTACCAGCACCGCCATCGCCCCGAGGACGTTGCCGGACACGCCGTGCGCGAGGATATCGGGGAGCACGAGGATGACGACCCCGGCGAATCCGAGGACGACGCCGGCATAACCGACACCGCTTGGCCGCTCCTTCGGCATCGCCCAGAAAATCAGGACCGCCGTCCAGAGCGTGGTGGTCGAGTTCAGGATGCTCGCGAGGCCGCTGGAGATCCGCTCCTCTCCCCAGGCGATCGCGACCCAGGGCACGATCGCATTCGTGATCGCCATGATCGCGAACGAGCCCAATCGGGTCCTCCAGCCATCGCCGAGGAGCTGCCGGCCCATCGCCTTGACGATCACGGCGAGCGCGATCAATCCCGACACCGAGCGAAGAAGAAGCAGCACGGTCGGGCTCATGTCATGGACGGCGACCTTGATCAGTAGGAAGGAGACTCCCCAGATGAGCGCGAGCCCCGCCAGCGCCAGGTACGGCTTCAGGTTAGACACGCGTCGGCCACTCGTCTGTGGACAGAACGAGGGTGACGGGCCCGTCGTTTTCGATGCCCACCCGCATGACAGCTCCAAAGCTGCCGGTCTGGGTCTCTATTCCGCGGTCGCGGAACTGCTGCACGAAGACCTCGTACAGCTGCTCCGCGCGCTGCGGATCGCCCGCCTTGAGCAGGCTGGGCCGGCGGCCGCGGCTCATGTCGGCGAAGAGCGTGAACTGCGACACGATCAAAGCCGCCCCGTGCACGTCGACCAGGCTGAGGTTCATCCGCCCTGCCTCGTCCGCGAACACGCGGAGGTCGATGACCTTGTCCGCCAGGCGCCGCACAGTCGTCTCGTCGTCATCGGAGGCCGCACCAACCAACAACACGAGGCCGGGCCCGATGGTTGCACGGCGCTCCGTTCCAGCTTGGTCCCAACTCACCGAGCCCGCAGCCACCCGCTGCGCGACGATTCTCAGATCTTGGGTCCGAACTGCGGCTCGGCGTGTATGAGCGAGTCGATGTAGCGGAACCGCTCGTACCGATGCTGCAGCAGCTCGGCGGTGGGCTGCGCCAGCAGCGGCTGCAGGTGACGGTGGAGCGCCTCATCGAGCGCTGCCGCAGCCGCGTCGTGATCGGCGTGCGCGCTGCCTTTCGGCTCGGTCACCACCTCTTCCACCACGCCCATCGCCAGCAGGTCACGCGAGGTGAGCTGAAGCTGCTCGGCGGCTTCCACCTTGCGCGCGTTGTCGCGCCAGACGATCGACGCCGCCGCCTCGGGGGAGGCGACCGAATAAATCGAGTTCTCGAGCATGATCACGCGGTCGGCGACACCCATGCCGAGCGCCCCGCCGCTGCCTCCCTCGCCGATCACAGCCGCGACGATCGGCACCGGAATGCGGAACCACTCCATGATCGCTTCCGCGATCGCGGCGGCGATGCCGCGCTCCTCAGCACCTGCCCCGGGATAGGCGCCAGGCGTGTCGATCAGAGAAACGATCGGGAATCCGAACTTCGCCGCATGGTGCGCGAGGCGGATCGCCTTGCGGTACCCCTCTGGATGCATCATGCCCCAGTTCCGAGACACCCGTTCCTTGAGGCTGCGGCCTTTCTGATGGCCGAGAAACATGGTCGTGCGACCGTGCCACGTGCCGACGCCCCCGACCAGTGCGGGGTCGTCCGCCGATAGCCGGTCGCCGTGCAGCTCGATGAAGTCCGGAGCCAGCCTGCGGATGTAGTCGAGCGAGTAGGGACGGTCCGCGTGGCGGGCAAGCTCGATGACCTGCCAAACCGTCAGCGTCGTCTCGTCCGGTTTGCGTCCGTGCCGCGTCATGGGTACATCTCGAGCAGGTGCGCGAGCAGCCGGCGAAGCTCGGTGCGGGGAAGCACGAGGTCGACCTGGCCGTGCGCGAGCTGGAACTCGGCGCTCTGAAAGCCCGGCGGTAGATCCGCGTACGTCGCCTGCTTGATCACGCGCGGGCCGGTGAAACCGATCGCGGCGCCGGGCTCGGCGATGTTGACGTCGCCCAGCAGGGCCAGCGACGCGGCGGTGCCACCAAACGTGGGATCGGTCAGCACGGAGAAGTACGGCACCCCGGCAGCATGCAGGCGGCCGAGCGCGGCATTAACCTTGGCCAGCTGCATCAGCGCCAGCACGCCCTCCTGCATGCGAGCACCCCCCGAGGCCGAGATCAACACGTACGGAAGGCCCGACGAGGCGGCCTGCTCCATACCGCGCGCGAGGCGTTCGCCGGCGACGATCGACAGGGTTCCGCCGACGAAGCGAAAGTCGAACGCGGCCAGCCAGATCGGCCGTCCCGCTAGCGTGCAGGTTCCGGTGCGGACGGCCTCGTTCAGCCCCTCCTCCAACAGGTGTTCGACCACCTCCTGGTACGGCTTGGGCACCTTCCAGTTCAGCAGGTCGTGCGACCGGACATCCCCCCATCGCTCCTGCCACGAACCGCGGTCGGCGACCAGGGCGATCCATGCGTCGGCGCCGAGCCGGAAGTGATGGCCGCAGTCCGGGCACACATAGTTGTGCTTCCGCATCGTCTCGAGGTCGAGCGCCACTCCGCAGCCCGGGCAGTTGGTGGGCAGAGGGATGACCGGCAGCTTGCTGCCCGCGATGCGCAGCTCCGAGCTGGCCTTGGCCAGCGCGCTCACAGCGAGAGACCTCCGTCGACCGCGATCACCTGGCCGGTGATGAAGCCGGCGCGCTCAGAACACAGAAACGCGACCGCGGCGGCAATATCCTCGGCGGTGCCCTCGCGCTTGATCGGCGTCATCTTGACCAGCTCTCCGACCATCTCGTCGGTCAGCGAGCCGGTGGTCAGCTCCGTGCGCACGTAGCCCGGCGCCACCGCATTGCAGGTGATGTTGCGCGATCCATATTCACGAGCGACAGACTTGGTGAACCCGATCAGCCCGGCCTTCGCCGCGGCGTAGTTCGACTGGCCCGCGTTGCCGGTCAACCCGACGATCGATGAGATGTTGACGATCCGGCCCCATCGCGCCCGCATCATGCCCGACATGATCGCCGCGCGCGTGGTCGCAAAGGCGGACAGGAGATCCGTGCGGATCAGCTCCTCCCAGTCGGGCGGCGACATCTGGATCAGGAGCTTGTCGCGCACGGCTCCGGCGTTGTTGACGAGCACGTCGACGCGGCCGACTGCCTTGAACATCGCCTCGACCTGCGCGGGATCGCTGACGTCGGCCTGGTGCGCGCTCGCGTTGGGCAACGACGCAGCCGTCTCCTCGGCGGCAGTCTTGTCCGAACGGTAGTTCACCACCACGCGCGCGCCCATTCCGGCCAAGGCCTGGCTGATCGCTTTGCCGATGCCCTTCCCGCCGCCGGTGACGAGGGCGGTTTTGCCTTCGAGGTCTGCCATCAATTCGATTTATGCGAAGTCGATGAAGAGCTCTTCGGCGTTCCAGGTGTCGACGCCCGGGATGTGCTTCGCGGCGAGGCTCGCCAGCACGCGACCGGGCCCGAGCTCGACGACCGTCTTCACCTTCATCGCTCGCATCGACACCATCGTGCGCGCCCAGTCGACCTGCCGCAGCATCTGGAGCCGGAGCTCTTCCTGCAAGGCGGCGACCGTCCTGAGCGCTTCGCCAGACGCGTTGGCCAGGATCGGGATCGACGGCGCTTTGATCGGAAGCTTGTCGACCACCTTGCGGAACGCCGCGGCGGCCGCCGCCATAAGAGGCGTGTGAGCGGCAAGTGGGATGGTCAGGATGAGCGCGCGGCGCGCGCCGGCGGCCAGCGCTAGCGTCTCCGCCTCCTGCACCGCAGCGACCTCGCCCGACAGCACAAACTGCACGTCGGCATTCCGGTTGGCGACCCACAGCTTGCCGCGCGCCGAGGCCTGCTCGCGGATCTTCTCCACGGCCGCCTCCTCGAGTCCGACGATCGCGATCATGCCCCCTGCCTGCTCGTGGGAAGCCTGGGCCATGATGCGGCCGCGCTCCTTGACGAGCAGCAGCGCGGTCTCCCAGGGAATCGAGCCTGCCGCAGCCAGCGAGGCGATCTCGCCCAGGCTGTGGCCGGCCGTGACGCTGACGTTTTCGAACCCGTAGCTCTCGCGCCATACCTCGTAGGCAGCCCAGCACACGGTCATCACGCAGGGCTGGATGACGTCGGTGCGGTTCAGCTCCTCGACGGGGCCCTCGAAGCACAGCCGGCGCACCGGCATCTCCAGGACCTCCTCGGCGCGCTCGAAGACCTTGCGCGCCGCCGGGTAGCGGTCGTGAAGGTTCTTGCCCATGCCTGGCTTCTGCGTGCCCTGGCCCGGGAACAGGAGCGCGATCGGTCCGGTGAGCTTTACGCCCATGTCACGACGTCAGGCCCACTTCATGAGGCAGGCGCCCCACGTCAGGCCAGAACCGAACCCGGCCAGCAGCACGTGGTCGCCGCTCTTGACGCGTCCTTTGCGGATCGCCTCTTCGAGGGCCAGCGGGATCGACGCGCTCGACGTGTTGCCGTACTCGTCGATGTTGATCGCGACGCGATCGAGCGGGAGCCCGATTCGCCTCGCGGCGGCGTCGATGATCCGGTAGTTCGCCTGGTGCGGGACCCAGAGGTCGATGTCCTCGAGGGCCACGCCGGCCTTCTCGCAGACCTCGTTCGCCTGGCGGATGAAGATGTCGACCGCGAACTTGAACACGTCGGGACCGACCATCTCGATGTACGGCTGGGGGTCCTTCGCCGCGTAAGCGCCCTTTTCGATGTTGCCGCAGGTGACCTGCGCGTATCCGCGGCCATCCGAGCCGAGACACCAGCTGAGAAACCCTGCGCCTTTTGGTGCGGTGCGGACGACAGCAGCGCCGGCGCCGTCACCGAAGATCACCGCCGTGCCCCGATCTGAATAATTCAGGTAACGCGAGAGCACCTCGGCTCCGACGACGAGCACGGTATCGGCCCGCTCGGTTGCGATGAACGAGTCGGCGATCGAGAGGCCGTACATGAAGCTGGTGCAGGCGGCAAGCGTGTCCCACGCGACCGCGCCCGGCGCGTCAAGCTCGTCCTGGATCCGGCACGCGATGGACGGGAACGGTCCGTCCGGCGACGAAGTGCCGACGAGGATCATGTCGAGGTCCTTGGCCGTGATGCCCGCTGCGTCGAGCGCGCTGCGTGCAGCCTTGGTGGCGAGCTCCAGCGTGGTCGTCCCCGGCTCGGCGATGTGCCGCCGGTGAATGCCCGTGCGCTCGGTGATCCACTTGTCCGAGGTGTCCATCATCTTTTCCAGGTCGAAGTTCGTGATGATCTTCTCGGGCGCAAAGGCGCCGACGCCGGCGATCGCGCTCGGCCGGCCCTTGGTCTTGAACGAGCGGAGCGGCAGAGCGTCGGAGCGGGTTCGGTAGGCAGTGGTAATGGCCATGGTGGCTATGCTTCCAGCCGCTCGGCGGTCTTCTGCTCCAGAAACTTCCAGAGGTCGCCGATGAGCTTCATCTGCTCGAGCTCCGCCTCGGGCAGTTCGACGTCGTACTTGTCCTCCACGGCGGCGATCAGCTCGACGAGGTCGAGCGAGTCGGCCGCGAGGTCCTTGGCGAAGCTCTTGTCGAGCTGCACCTGGTCGGGTTCGATGCCCAGGATCTCCGCGGCGAGCGCCTGCAGTTCTTTGAAATCGAGTTGGGTTGCCATCGCAATTCTCCTAGTTGGCCTCGGGGCCTTTGATCACGAGCGCGGCGTTGTGGCCGCCGAACCCGAACGAGTTCGAGAGGGCCACCTTGGTGTTCGACTTGCGAGCCTTGTTGGGGACGTAGTCCAGGTCGCACTCCGGGTCCGGGTCGTCCAGGTTGATCGTCGGCGGCAGCAAACCGCGGTCGAGCGCGAGCACGCACGCGGCGGCCTCGATGGCGCCGGCGGCGCCCAGCAGGTGACCGTGGACGGATTTGGTCGAGCTGACCGCGAGCTTGTAGGCGTGGTCGCCGAAGACGGCCTTGATGGCTTTCGTCTCGGCCACGTCGCCCAGCTTGGTCGACGTTCCATGGGCGTTGATGTAGCCCACGTCCGTCAGCTCGACGCCGCTCTTCTCCAGCGCGCGGCGCATGGCTCGAATGGCGCCCTTGCCTTCGGGCTGCGGCGCAGTGAAGTGGTACATGTCTGCGCTCGCGCCATAGCCCGCGATTTCGGCGTAGATCTTCGCTCCGCGCTTTTTCGCGTGGTCCATATCCTCCAGCACGAACATGACTGAGCCCTCGCTCATGACGAACCCGTCACGGTTGAGGTCGAACGGCCGGCATGCCTTCTCCGGCTCGTCGTTGCGCTCGCTGACGGCCTTGATCTGGCTGAAAGCGCCCATGGTTAGCGGCGTGATCGTGGCCTCCGAACCACCGGCGAGCATCGCAATCGCGTCGCCGCGCTTGATGATCTCCGACGCCTCACCGATGCCGTGCGAGCCAGACGCGCAGGCGCTGACGATGGCGTAGTTCGGGCCGCCGGCGTGCGTGTGGATCGCGACGATCCCCGCCGCCATGTCCGCGATCATCATCGGGACTGTGAACGGGCTGATCCGCTTCGGCCCGCGCTCCATCAGCTGCGTGTGGCTCTTCTCGATCTCCTCCATGCCGCCGATGCCCGAGCTGACGATCACGCCGACGTCGTCGGGGTCCATGTCGCCGGGGACCAGCCCGGACTGCGCCAGCGCCTGCTTGGAGGCTGCCAGCGCGAACTGGCAGTAACGCCCGATATGCCGGGCGGTCTTGCGATCCATGTATTCCTCGGGGTTGAACCCCTTGACCTCGCCCGCGATCTTGCAATCGAAGACTTTCGTATCGAAATGCGTGATCGGGCCGATGCCCGAGACGCCCTCGATCATGTTTGACCAGACGGTTTCGACGTCGTTACCGATCGGCGTGATGAAGCCCATGCCGGTCACAGCCACGCGTCGACCGTTTGAGTTGGATGTCATGGGTCAAGCATACGGACGCCAGGGCCAATCCACATCGGCCCACGTGGGGAAAACTGGGGTTCTGTCTTGGACACCATGTCCAAAGCCGCATCGATGTCCGAAATTCAGAGCAGCTTCCGGAGCTCCAGGGCGAAATGCAGCCGCAGGCGGGTCGCCGGCACGTCGAGATCGCCGCCGAGGAGCTCCCGCAGCTTGTCGAGGCGGTAGAGGACGGTATGGCGGTGCAGGCCGAGGTCGGCGGCGGCCTCTTTGACAGAGCCGCGGACCAGGTAAGCCTCGAGTGTCTCCAGGAGCTGTTCGCGGTTGCGCAGCTTTCGATCCATGAGCGGCCCAAGGCTGTGGACGACGAAACGCTCGGCGAGGCGGGGGTTCTGGGCCAGAACCAGATGGGGGATGACCTCGTCGTGGCGGTGCACGACTCCCTCCGGGCGCAGCTTGCGGCCTGCCTCGATCGCCTGCTGGGCCTCGAGATACGAACGCGAGATGCCTCGCAGGCCCGGATGGTAGCCGCCGACGCCCGCCCGCACCCTGGCCCGGACCGCCCCCGATCGCTTGCCAGCTTCGTCCTGAAGCCGAAGCACGAAGTTGCGCGCCGCGTCAGAGTCGGCGACCGACTCGGCCGGCCACAGCACGACCAGAGTGCTGGGATCGGTCGCGTGCTGGATGCCGCCCCGCGGCAAGTCCATCGACGCCGCAACCTCCGCCAGAGCGGCGCCACCGCGCTCGCTTTCCCGGTTGGCGATGATCAGCTTGCAGACGGCGGCCACGTAACCGGTCGCCACGATCGGCATGTTGAGCGCGAGCGCCTGCTTCTGAAGCTCGAGCTCCGAGTCGAAGTTGTCGCTGATGAGCGCGTGGAAGAGGCGTGCCTGCGCGCGGGTCCCCCGCTGCAGATGCTGCTCGCGCGCATGTAGGTAGGTCTTGGTGACCTCCGCCGCGACCTGGTCGAGGGCGGCGAAGACGTAATTCGCCGTGACCATGATCGCCTCCGGGGTCGACTCGGGATGTCCGCGCCAGGCACGCAGGATCTCGTCCCACGCCACCCGAGCCGCGATGCGGTAGGCGTTGAGGATGGGCTCGACGGACTGGCTGCTTCGTGCCTGGAGGATTCCCAGCTGAGCGACGCGGCGCAGCTCCTCGCTGGTCGCCGGGCGCGCCTCGCGAGCGGTGGCGAGGAAGAGGTCCAGGCCCGCCTCGCAGGCGCGGGCGATCGCGGATCGCTGCGGCGGCACACCCGTCGAGTCGTCCCATCTGACCAGGCTGACGACCGCGCGAGCCATGTGGCGGCCGATTCCGGCCCGGCGGCGCTCGAGCTCCGCGATCAGCGCGGCCGGCAGCTGGGTGGCCGATTTCGGCGGTTTGACGGCTTTGGACTTGATGGCCAGCTTTGCCATGGCGCTGACTATACGGGGCAGTCCGCCACTAGGACCTCAGGTCGATCAGCTGTGCTTCTTGACGAACCCCAGGATGCGGTGCCACGCGTCGTCGCAGGCGTCCTTCCACTGGTCGAAGGTCCGGTCGAAGAAGCTGTGCGGCGCTCCTTCGTAAATGTGCATCTCGTGCGGCACCTTGGCTGCGGTGAGCTGCTTGTCGAATTCGTGGAACGCCTCCTGTGGCGTGGCGGCGTCCGCGCCGGCGAGCAGGAGCAGCAGCGGCGCCTTCAGCTTCGATAGGTATTGCTCGCTCCGAGACGGCCGGCCGTAAAAGCCGATCGCGCCGTTGAGGTCGGGCTGAAGCGCGGACTGGTTCCACGAGCTCGAGCCGCCGAAGCAGAAACCAACCGTGAACACAGACTTGACCGCGCCGCCATCCTTGCTTCTCAGGTACGCGATCGCTTCCGCCACGTCGGCCGCTATGTTTTCCTGCGTCGTCTTCTCGACGTGGGGCATGAACTCGAAGCTCTCTGACCGGTCGCCCATGCCTGCGGTGCGGCCGAAGTAATCGATCGCCACGGCGTCGATGCCCGCTTCGGCGAAGCGCTGCGCCAGCTCCTTGTAGAACTGATGCAGCCCGCGGACATCCGGCATCACCACCATGCCCGCCCCGCTGGGCTTCTCGGCCCGGGCGAAATACGCGGCGAACTTCGTACCGTCGGAAGAGGTCAGGACCAGGTCGCCCTGGTCGGCAGCGGCGCCACTAATCGGGGGCAGGGGTACACGAGCATCGTCTGAGTAGCACATGGGTCGATTGTCCACTAGATTGATGAACCGATGAAGATCGAGAGCACGGACTTCACGCGGGCTGACGTCGAGCAGTTCCTCGACGAGATGCTCGACCACGACCGCAACCTTCTCGCCCACAGACTTGAAAAGGCGTCCGCGCGACTGGAAGAGCTAGGTCCCCGGGTCTCAGCCGGTCGCGGTCAGGGCGACGCGCCCGCAGGGCCCTCTCCTGAGTGGTCCCCACACGAGCTGCTCGCTCACATCGCGGTGCTCTGCAAGTTCTACGGCGTTCTGGTTCACAAGATCTCGAGCGGCCAGATGACCGAGGTCGACCTGCTCGAGAACGTGAACCTGCGCGACGTCTTTGGCGAACGGCTGGCTCAACTCGAGCCGGCTGAGCTCCTTCGCATGGCGCTCGCCGACCAGGCTCGAACCCTCAAGCTCCTCCGCACCAGTGAGCCGGCGTCACTGCGCCGTCAGGCCAGGCAGGAGAACGGAGAGCCCATGAGCGCGATCGAGGTCGCACGGCTGCCGCTCGTCAACCACCTCGAGATGCACCTGGATCAGCTGGAGCGCGCGATCACTCGCTGACGTTCGAATAGCCGAGCTTCCGCAGCTCGCGGCGGATTGCCTGCGCGGCATCTTCCATCACCGCTGCATCCGGGTTGGGATCCTGGTTGCCGAAGTCAAGGTCGTGAACGCCGCGGATCGGGACCACGTGGATGTGGCAGTGCGGCACCTCGAGGCCGGCGAGCATCACGCCGATCCGTGCCGGATTGAAGGCCGCCATCTGCGCCCTGCCTACAGCCTGTGCGGTCTCGAAGAGGTGGTCGAGCAGCGCCGCATCGAGGTCGAGCCAGTGGTCGATCTCGGCCCGGGGCACGACTAGCGTGTGGCCTGGACGGAGCGGACGGATCGACAGAAACGCGACGCATGACTCGTCCTTCCAGACAAATCGCGCGGGCAGCTCGCCTTCGATGATCCGCGTGAAGATCGTGGCTTGCGTCCTATCTCCTCGGTTCCCAGCCAAAGAATCGAATCGCCACCGCCAGGCCCACCACGCCCCAGGCACCGAGAACCAGAAGGTCATTGGTATAGAAGCCTGAGCCGCTCAATTGAAAGAACGAACCGACCAATGAATCGGCGAAATGGCGAATCGGGAAGACCTTCGAAACGAAGTCCAGCCACGCCGGTGGGTTCTGCAGCGGAACGAAGACGTTCGAGATGAACAACAGCGGCAGTATCGACGCGTTCACTATCGCCGGCGCAGCATCCGCGTTGGGAATCACTGTCGTGACCGCCACACCCAGCGCGGAGAAGGCGGCGGCCCCGACTACCAGAGTCAACAGAAATGAAGGCAGCGTTCGTGTAGGCAGCGTGGCGTGGTAGAAGACAGCACCGAATGCCGCGCAGATCGCGACCAGCAAGAGCGCTATCAGCACCGCGTGCGCGATGCGCGCGAACATATAGGCCCACACCGGCAGCGGCGAACCGCGTATCCGCTTCAGGCCGCCTGAATCGCGCGCGATGCTGAGCGAGATTGCGATGTTGGTGTAGCAGGCGGTGATGACCGAGAACGCCGCGATCGAGGGCACGTAGAAGGTCGCCACGCTGATGGTCACGCCTTTGGCAACCTCCATCTGTCCATTGCCGAAGATGACCGAGAAGATGACCAGGAACATGATTGGAAAGACGAGAGTGAAGAAGGCCGCGATGGGGCTGCGGATGAACGCCTTGTTGGTGTAGTCGATCTGTTTGAGCGCGCGCTGGAAGTCGTTCATGGGTTCGCGGCCGCCGCGGCGACGTCCCTCGTGATCTCCAGGTAGACGTCCTCCAGCGACGGCCGCGTGACCTCGAATCCATCGAGTGCGATACCTGCCTGGACGGCCCACGAAGTCAGCTCGTACAGCGTGCGAGTCGGATCCTTGGTGTCCAGCTCGACGCTGCGGCCGTCGATACGAGCTCCGGCGCGGAGGCGTTCGGGCAGGTCGACCGCCCCGGAAGGCAGCTGGAACCGGACGATCGCAGCTGCTTTTTCGCGGCCGGCCAGCGTGTCGGGGGTGCCCTCGGCGACCACCCTGCCGGCAGCGATGATGGCGACGCGATCGGCGAGATACTGCACCTCGTCCATTGAATGCGAGGTCAAGAAGATGGTCTTGCCGAGTCCGGCGAGGCCCTTGATGACCTCCCAGGCATTGCGGCGCGCGCCTGGATCAAACCCGCTTGTCGGCTCGTCCAGGAACAGGAGCCGGGGGTCGCCCGCCAGAGCCACCGCGAAGTCAAGACGGCGCTGCTGGCCACCAGACAGCTTCAAGACACGAGAGTCCTTCTTCTCCGTCAAACCGACCAGCTCCAGGACCTCGTCGCGCGGGCGTGGTTTTGGGTAGTAGCCGCGAAACATGTCGACTGTCTCCGCGACGGTCAGATAAGGATCGGTGCCAGGAGTCTGGAGCACGATGCCAAGCTGCTCCTTGAGCGGCCGCTCGCCCTTCTGCGGATCGAATCCGAGGACCGAGACCTGGCCTGCGTCACGGTGGCGAAACCCTTCGAGGATCTCGACCGTCGTCGTCTTGCCCGCTCCGTTTGGTCCCAGCAGGGCGAAGACCTCGCCCTCCGCCACCGTAAGGCTGATGCCGCGAACCGCCTCGACGGCACCGTACGATTTACGAAGATCCTTGATCTCCACCGCCAAAGCCCCCACGGTGGCGCATCGTACCCGCTCAGATTCCGGTATGCCAGAAGCGATCGGGAAGAGGTGCGCCGAAAGCCTCGTTGTACCGCTTCGAGAATTCGCTGCGCGTATAGCCATGCTCGATGGTGCCCACCTGCTCGACTACGTAGGTGCCTGCGAGCGATCCCACCCTACCGGCGGCCTCGAGATCCAGCCCGCGCAGCAGGCCGGCCACCAACCCGGCCCGATACGCATCGCCGGCGCCCGTAGGGTCTGACTCGCGAATCGCCGGCGCCGCCGGTATCTCGACGGTCCGATCTCGTGTCGCGATGCGCGACCCACGGCGGCCCAGCGTCGTGACCACGATCTCCGCCAGCTCGAGCAGTCCTTTTTCGTCGCGACTCGTGCGCTGCTCGATCAGCTCGAGCTCGTAGTCATTTCCGATCACGATCCATGCGCCGCGCGTGCTGTCCGTCACATCCTCGGCCGACATCATCGGCAGCTGGTGCGCAGGATCGAAGACGAACTTGATCCCGCGCTCACGGCACTCGTGCACGAGCCGCTTCATGGCGCCCGGGTCGTTGGGACCGATGATCACGGCCTCGGCCGGCGGCGCATCGTCGAGGCCGAGCATGGCGGCCTTCCACATCGCCCCGCCGTAGTAGCCGGTGAGCTGGTTGTCATCCATGTCGGTGGTCGTGAACCCTGTCGCGCTCAGCTCACCCTCGAGCAGCCGGAGCCCCCGGCAGTCGACGCCACGAGCGGCGAGCCAATCTCGGTACTCGGCGGCGTCTGTGCCGGCGGTGGCGAGCACGGCGGCCGGGTAGCCGAGCAGGGCGAGGTTGAGCGCGTAGTTGCCGGCCACCCCGCCCCGGCGCTTCTGGAGGTCGTCCACCAGGAAGCTCAGATTGAGGATGTGGGTCTTGTCGAGAAGGATGTGGTCTTTGAAATGACCCTTGAAGGTAAGGATGTAGTCGAATGCGATCGATCCCGTGCAGACGACCGTCATCAGATCGACATCCAGCCAAAGGCTAAAGAAAAGGGCGCCCTGGGTGGGCGCCCTTTCTATTGGTTCCGGTTAGGCGGCGCGGCGACGGGCGGTCCGGCGGCGCGTCTTGACGGCGACGGGCTTGGCCACGGCCTCGCGGCGCGCGGTCAGCTCGGTGGCCTGCTCGAGGCGGCTCGCGGTGCGCGCGATCGTCTTGAACGAGCCGTTGAAGATGCGCAAAGTCTGCTTGGCGACACCGCCGACCATGTCCTGGCGACGCGCCTGGACCTTGACCAGCTGAAGTCCCTTGATGGCGACCTTCTCGGGCAGCTTGCCGTTAACCTCCATGCCCCACAGCGTCACCTTCTCGGGAAGGATCGCGTTCAGGCGGGCGTTGAACCGACGGTTGAGCTTGCGGGCGGTCGGGGCTCCTTTCTTCTCGAGTCCCTTCACCTGCTTGCGGGCCGAACCGATCGGGTCCGAGGCGACCTCGGCCGCGGTTTTGGCGGCTCCGAATGCAACTTCCTCGACGGTGGTGGCGGCTTCTCCGAACTTGGTCTCAGTGCTCATGTGTCTCAGCCTCCTAGCTGTTCTAATTTTGTCTTTGTCTTGACGCAATGCATCATAACGCACTGCGTCAATATTGTCAAGGCGCCTTGTCAGGGTTCGTCCCCGTGACGCGCGCGATCAACAGCTCGGCGGAGGGACCGAATACGTCGTAATGAGCGACTTTGCGCCGCTTTTCGGGCTGGATCCATTCCGGGCGAAGGCCGTGGTGGCGGCCCCACTCCTCGAGCACCGGCCGCAGGCCGATGACGTGGAGGAACGGCTTCTGACGCACCATCCCCCGGATCGTCGAGCCGTGATAGGAGTCGAAGTTGCGGTGGATCGCGATGCCGCCGGCCTCGGCGAAGGCGATGGCCTCCTTGATCTGCCGTCGCTCGAAGTAGCGCTCCTGGAGCGGCTCGGTCACGGTCTGCGGTCGGGGCAGATCGGCCGGAAGGCGCAGATGTTGCACGGGCGCTGCGAGTGCTCCGGCCTCAGGCTGAAGTCCCCGGCGCCGATGCGCGCGGCGGCTGACGCGACGCGAGCTTCCACCCCGGCGTCGTCGGGCGCCACTTCGATGGCTTCTCCGCGGCGCATGTCGAACAGCAGCAGCCGCGGCTCCGGGCCGCCTGGCACCAACCCGCGACGCGCGGCGAGGGCATAGAGCCTCAGCTGGACTGAATACGCCTCGATCAGCGTGGCGTCGAGCGACGCGTTGGTCTTGTAGTCGACGAGGATTGGCTGGCCGTCGAGCACGCAGATCCGGTCGACCAAGCCCCGCACGCGGGTCGGGCCGATCCGCATGTTGAACCCCACCTCAACCGCGACCGTCTTCGCGGCCGCGAGCGGGTGCGCCAGGTAGCGAGCCAGCATCTCGCGGCCTGCTTCCGGCCCCGTGTACAGGCCGAGCAGGTCCCCCCCTTCGACGTGCCATTCGGCCAGGGCCGCATGCACCGCGGAGCCGAGCTCGGTCGATCCGACGGCGCGAACGTGGCGAGGTTGAAGCTCGTCGGGCGGAGCCGGCACGCGCCACACCTGGCTGAATCGATACCGCACCGGGCAGACCTCGAAGTCGTGCAGCTGCGAGAAGCTGAGCTCGACCTCGGTGGCGCGCGGCGCGACCTGTTCCTGCGGAGGCCGCAGCTGCTCCAGCCGGTCGAGCACGGCTGAGACGACGGCGGCGCCGCCGTCGACCTGGCCGTTGGCCGTGCGCATGACCGGGAGCTCCAGCTGCTCGGCTTCGACGACGGCTGCCGAAAGTGGATTGGCAAGCGCCCAGCTGAGGATCTCGGCGAAGTGGTCGTGGTCCTCCACGCCGTTGGCTCCGACGTCGCGTGGCGTGGGTTCCTCCCGCGTGGCGGTGACGTAGAGCGCGTCTTTGGCCCGCGTCAGCCCGACGTACACGATGCGCCGCCGCTCTCCGATCGCCAGCGCCACGGCCGGAGCGCCAGGCGACGTCTCCACGTAACGTGGATGCTTCTCCCCTCGCCACGTCTTCATGACAAAGCCCAGCGAGTCGGGATCGAAGAACAGACGCTCCGTGTCCCTCGGCCTCGGTGGACGAAGGTTGACCAGGAACACCACGGGGAACTCGAGGCCCTTGGCCGAATGGATGGTCAGCAGCGAAACCGCCTCGGTCTTGGCCGTTTCTTCGGCCGCCTCGCCGACCGGGAGCTCGGCGTCGATCACCTGGTCCAGGTGGCGGACGAAATCGCCGATTCCCGCGAGCGAGAGATCGCGCTCGAATCGGCCGGCGAGCTGAAAGACCTTGCGCAGGTTGAGGAGCGCGCGGGGACTGCCGTCACGCTGCGCGCGCAGCTCCGCCCAGCGCAGGTAGCCGCTTTCCTCGAGCAGGCGGTTGAGGATGTCGGCCACCGTGAGCGCGTCGCGGAGCCGGCCTAAGCGATCGGTCAGCTCGATCAAGCGCGCGCCCTCGCGGGCGACCTGCACGCTCATTTCAGGAAAATCAGAGCGCGCAGACTCCTCGAAGCAATCGCGCAGCCGCATTCCCGACCGGCCGGAGCGCCGGGCGGCCAGCCGGTACATCCCGTCGTCCGGCAGCCGCACGATCGGCCCCTGGAGGATGCGCACGAACGCCCCGTCGTCCATCGGGTTCTCGGTCAGGCGAAGGAGCGCGAGCACGTCCTTGATCTCCTGCCGGTCGAAGAAACCCGACCCGCCGCTGGTGATGTACGGGATGCCCTGCCTTCGCAGCTCGTCTTCGAACTCGCGTGGGAGCATGCGGATCGAATGGGCGAGGATCGCGATGTCGGCGAACGCGCGCCCGGAGACGTGAAGCCGCCGGATCGTCTGCGCCATGGAGCGCGCCTCGCTTCGCGAGTCCGGCGCCATGATCACCGTCACGGGCTGGGCCGCCCAGCCGCGCGTCGCGACCAGGTCCGGTTCGTCCGCGAAGTCGCGGTCGCGGCGAATGAAATCCGTAGCACAGTCCAGGATGCCCTGGTACGACCGGCGGTTGTGAGTCAGCGGTAGGCGCCGGCCGGGGAAGCGGCTGCGGATGTTTTCGATCTCCGCATCACGCCATCCGTAGATCGACTGCTTGGCGTCACCGACGACGGCGACGTTGCCGAAGTTTTCCGCGGCGAGCAGCCGGATGAGATCGAGCTGAATTCGGTTCGTGTCCTGGAACTCGTCGACCAGCAGATAGCGGAAGCGCTCGCGGCAGCGGCGGCGAAACTCGGGCACGCGCTCGAGCGCGTCGATCACCTCGAGGATGAGATCGTCGAAATCGCGCAGACCACCGGCCCGGAGCGAGTCCTCGTACGTCTTGTAGACGGTGAAGAGCACCTCGATCGCCTCGAGCTCGGCCACCGACGGATCTGGTCCATTTCCCTCCCCCCTCTCCCTGGCCCTCTCCCCTGAAGGGGGAGAGGGGACATGCAGCTCTAGTGCGCGCTTATGGAAGCGGTCGGGGGTGATGCCGCGGCCCTTGAGCTTGAGCAGGAACCGCAAGCCCGAGCGCAGCAGGTCGTCCAGGTCCTCGACGGTCAAAGCGGAGAACGAGTCCGGATCAAACGGGGCCGCGGCGCCGCTGCGCAGGCGGGCGATGAGCTGCTGCTCGAACAGGCGCTGCCCCGTCTCGTCGAGCACGCGGAGCTCACGCGGCGCGCCGACCAGGTACGCGAACTCGTCAAGCAGCCGCGCGCACGTGCCGTGGAATGTGCCGATCCAGGCCCCGTCGAGGACCTCGGGACCGAGCTCCGGCCGCCGTGCTCCGAGCTCCCGGGAGATCCGCTGCCTGAGCTCCTCCGCGGCGCGGTCGTTGAACGTGACCGTGAGGATCTGATTCGGCGCGACCCCCTGCTCGACGAGCCAGCAGAAGCGCTCGGTGGCGGTGAACGTCTTTCCGGTCCCCGGTCCGGCGGCGATGAGAAACGCGCCCGGCGGCCCGGCGTGCGCGGCAGCTGCTTGCTCAGGGCTGAGCGAGACCGTGCTCGGAAGACGGAGGATGCTCATTCCGGCGGCGCGCCTCCATACGGACACACCGCCGCATGCGGGCAGCTGCCGAAACGAGTCACGCACGTCCCCGCCAGCTCTCTCGGCGCGGGCTCGAAGTGGCCTGCCTTGATCCGGCCGATCGCCTCCACGACGATGGCGCGGCTGCGGTCCAGGTCTTCTTCCGTCAATAGCTTCTCGCGATATTCCTTGAGACCCGCGGCACGGCCGACGCTGAAGATGTCCTGCCGCATGCCGCCCCAGACCCAGTCCTTCGGGTAATAAAGAGAGAGGAACCTCGGCGTAAAGCCGAGCGGCTTGCCTTCCTCGTCGAAGCCCTCCTTGCACGCGATGTAATACAGGGCGAGCTGCACGTCGTACAGCTCGGGTCCGAAGTACGCCTCATAGGCGTACTTCATCGGTTTGCCCGAGCCGGTCTTGTAGTCGACGACCTCCACTTCGCCGTCGCCGACATCGTTGACGCGGTCGATCTTGCCGACGATCTCCGAGCCATCGAGCTGCAGGCTGAACCGGCGCTCGATCGCGACGGTACGCAGCCTGCGGATGAGCTGCATGCCGGTAACGAACTTGACGTAGTTGGTGAGCACCGCTCGCACCTGACGCTCTTCGCGCTTGCGATCGAGCACGCCCTCCATGTGCGCGAGGTAGCTCTCGAGGTGGCTCTGGAGCGCGGTCTCGAGCCATTCCTTTTGATGGTCGCCGTCGAGCGGCCGCCACTCGCTCTCGTGGGCGTGGAAGTCCTCAAGCACCTTGTGGAGAAAGCCGCCCCGCTCCATGGCGACCGAGCGCGGCTCCTCGACCAGGCCTGGGTGGTGGTTGTACCAGTAGAGGCGTGGGCACTTGAGGTAGTCGTTGAGCGTCGTCGGGCTGAAGTGATCGATCTGCACCGAAGTGGGATTGCGACCTGGGCCGAACGACTCGAACGGTTCGCCCGAATCCGGGCTCGTGAGGAACGCGACGTCCAGGCCGAGCGCCGCGGCCCGCGCCGGAACTCCCAAACCACCCATTTGTTCGAGCGCCGACCGGTGTGCAGCGAGCAGCACCTCGGCCTCGCGGGGCATCAGCACGTCGGACGGCTGGAGACGCGATGAGCCGCGCGTGTACGACCTCGACTCCGCATCGGGTGCCGCCATGTCCAGGAAGACCGACGGCCCTGCCTGTCGTAGGTACGCGTCCGCGTACGTGACATAGAGCCTCCGCCGCGCGCGCGTCATCGCGACGTACGCGAGGCGCGCCTCCTCGGCAAGGTGGCCATCCGGGTCGGAAGGCCACGACGGCATAAAGCCGACCTTGAATCCCTCGAGCCACGCGCGGTCGTCAGGGTCCAGCAGCGGGTGAGGTCGCACAGGCAGGGGGAACAGGCCGTGAGCGAAGCCGGAGCAGAAAACGACCTCGAACTCGAGGCCCTTCGCCTGGTGGACCGTCATCACCTGCACCGCGTCGCGCCGGCCGGGCGCGGCCTCGCTGTCGTCCGCCGCCGCGGCGAGGAGCGTCTCCAGCGAGCCCGTGATGTCGGCCAGCTTTGGTCGCGAGCCGAGCAATCGCTCGTGAACGACCTCGATCGCTTCCAGGCCTTCGATCGCGGCGCGGAGGTCGGCGATCGCCTCATCGCGCTGCTCGTCGGGGAGTTCGAGGTCGATGAGCCGCCGCATCGCCCCGTCCTCGATCAGGACTGAATAGGCAAGGCCGGCCAGCGTGAGATGTGACGCGCGATCCAGCAGCTTGTGACGCGCGACCATCGCAGCGTGCAGGTCATTCAGCTCTGCGTCGGACAGAAAGGCCATGAAATCTGGCTCAGGTCTTGCTTGCCCGGGTTCAGGCACCGGCGCCTCGCCGCCCCACGGCAGCGGATAACGCTGTGGGTCGCGAGCCGCCAGCGCGTACATCAGGCGGCGCATCACGCGGAGCAGCGGCCGGCCCCGCTCGCGCGCATTCGCGCGCAGCCGGCCGAGAGTCCTCGCTCCGACTCCGCCGAGGCTGGAGGCGAGAGCGCCTTCGAACGCGTCGGGGTCGTCCGGGCGGCGCAGCGATTCCAGGTAGCCGACGAGGAAGCGCACGACCTCGTTGCGCGCGGTGGCGCCTGATCCGCGCACCTCGTACGGCAGGCCAAGCGCGCGAAGTGCCTCCTCGAATGGGCCACCGAACGATGTCGTGCTTCGGAGCAGGATCGCAAAGTCGCTGTGCCGGAGTCCCGACTCTACTGAATGTGCGCCCTGCGCGCGCCCGGCCTCGGCATGGAGCCGTTTGATCTCGCGGGCGACGAAAAAGGCCTCATCGACGGGGTCGCGCTCGCGGGCTACTACGACCGCGGGCGCCGCGGGCGTGACCACCGAGTGCAGGCGCCGCGGCTCGCGGCCTGGGTGCGTCGCCGCCAGCAGGCGCTCGCCGGCGTCGAGCGCGTCCTGCGAGGACCGGCGGACCTCGTCGAGACGCTGTGTCGCGCTTCCATAGACCGCGGCGAAGTCGCGGCTGAGCAGGCGTGGAACCGTACCGCGGAACCCATAGATCGACTGGTCCGGGTCGCCGACAACAACGAGACGCGGATGCGCCTCGGGAGGCGCGACCAGCTGCATCAGCTCGAACTGGGCCGGGTCGACGTCCTGGAACTCGTCGACCAGGATCAGGCGAAACCGCGCCCTCAGCATCTCGCGCAGCGGCGCGTTGGACTGTAGGAGCTCGATCGCTCCAGAGATGAGGTCGCGAAAGTCGAGCAGGCTCCCGTTCTGCAGGCGCAGCTGGTACGCCTGGTAGGCCGACGCCAGCACGCGAAGCCTCTCGCTTGCGCTCGCCTCTGCCGCGAGCAGGAGCGCGGATGGATGGACGAGGTTCTGCTTCATCAGCGCGACAAAGGTCAGGACGTCGCGCGCGAATGCGTCCGACCAGCGCACTCCCTCCAGCGATCCGAGCACCGACGAATCCAGCTCGCCAAGCACGCGTCGCATGACGAGCCACTCCTGGAAGCCGTTGAGCAGCAGGCGCTCGCGATTTGGGGAGTGCTCGCGCAGGAGGCGGTCGCAGAAGCTGTGGAACGTCGAGATCCACGCTTCGCCGTACTCGTCCTGAAGGCGCTCGTCGATGCGCCGCGAGATCTCCCCCGCGGCGCTTTTCGAGAACGTGAGCACCAGGATCTCGGCGCGGCCGGCCAGGCGCTCACGCACGGCCTGCTCGTACAGGTCGACCAGCAAATGCGTCTTGCCGGTGCCGGGTCCGGCGAGCACCCGCAGTGGTCCGTTGATTTCGTGGATGTCGAGTGGCAATGGGTTCCCCTGGAATGGCGCGGGCGTCCTGATTATGCGGGTGCCCGTGTCCTCAAGTCAGCCGCGCCTGTAAAGGGCCGCCATGCGATGACAACCAGGGCGACAAGCAGCACAAGCTCGAGCCAGGGCCATCGATTCAAGTCCGGGCTCAGCTTCGCGAGGAAGAGGAATGGGCTCGCGAGGACCCATCCCGCCACGAGCGCCGCGGTCCAGGCCAGACCCGGTCGCTCCTCCCAGACCATCCACGCCGCCGCGGACAGCAGGCACAGGTCCGACGCATGGAGGTACGGCGACACGAGCAGCGAACCCACGATGCCAACCGGAATCACCAGGCCTGGCGACTCGCGAAGCTTGAAAGCGGCAGCCAGCACGGCGCCCACGATCAGCAGGCGCAAGCCAGTGGCTACAACTCCGGTCGCACCGACAGCGCCGTGAATGGTCAGCGAGTCGGCGCCGCCCGGGAGGGGAGCGCGCAGCTGATTGACGTAGGCGGAGATCCCCTGCGTGCCGAGCAGCAGCAACGCAATGAGCGCCAGGACTGCACCCACCCCGAGCCACGACGCGAAGGCGCGATACCGTCGGGCCGCGAGCAGAGCGACCGGCACGAGGATCGCCGTGTTGGGTTTGAGGAAGATCAGTGACAGCGCCACGCCCGCCGCGATCTCTTTCTTGTCACGCAGGAGGCGCCACCCCACGACCACTCCCGCCGCGACCAAAGGAACGACCTGTCCCAGGTTCACGGCATGCAGCACCCACCAGGGCGTGAGCGCCGCGAGGACCGCGATCCAGCGCAGGGTGCCTGTGCTCACACCCGCCCACGTCAAAGCGGCAGCGAGAGAAAAGAACATGAGCACCGCCCAGATGGCATACGCGACCCAGAAAGGGAAAACCGTGAGCGGGGCGGTCAGCCACGCCACCATCGGCGGGCTCAAGAACGGCTGCGACCACAGGCTGGGCACAAGCTGCTTCTGGACCACCGCGACCAGCGACTGGTCGTAGATGTGCGGCCATCCCTGATGCAGGCCCACGACCGAGGCTGCCAGGTAAGTGTGGAAGTCGATGCCGATGGCTTCCACCCGGTTCCAGAGGTCGAGCCCGAGCGCAACCACGACCACGACCAGCGCAAGCCACGACCACGTTCGGCGGGCCTTGAGCACCGCTTGACTATAGTCAGGGCTCGATGAGCCGCCCGAGGCAGATCGCGCTGTGGGCGGGGCTCATCGGGGTCACCGTTGCGTTCGCGCATCTGCCGTCGTTCGCGCACCGGCTGCTCGACGGGGACGAAGCCATCTACGCGTCGATCGCGGCGCTGATGAACACCGGCGCGCCGCTGTACGGAGCCGGGGGCGTGGACAACAAGCCGCCCGGGATCTTCTGGGTTTACGCGGCGACATTCCAGGCCGCCGGCACCTATCAGATGACCGCCGTCCACGCAGTGGGCCTCGCCGTGATTTTGGCGACCTGCTTGCTGCTGTTCGTCATCGGCCGCGATCTCGGCGGAGTTCGAACGGGGCTCCTGGCGGCGCTCTTTTACGGCATCCTGACCGCGGCCGGCAACCCGCGCCTGCTCGCCACGAACACCGAGCTCTTCATGATGCTGCCGCTGGTCGCGTCCGTCCTGTTAATGCTGCGGCGCCAGTGGCTGTGGTCGGGGCTGCTGCTGGTCGCGGCCGGCGCGTTCCGTCAGGTGGCCGCGGTCGACGTGCTGCTGGCGGTGGCCGGCATCCTCTGGCTCGAGCCCGCGGGCAATCGCCGGCGCGCCGCCGCATTGTTCGCCGGCGGGATTGTGGCCGGGCTCGCCGCCGGCGCGCTTGCCCTGCTCCTCACCGGGTCGCTCGGCGGTTTCTGGCGCTGGACGGTGAGCAGCCTGTACGGCTACGCCTCGACCAACTGGATTCCCAGCTTCGTGTGGCTCCGCGCGAAGGACAGCATCGTGCCGTTCCTGGTGGACATGGCCGTGTTGTGGATCGCGGCCATCGCGCTCGCGACACGATGGCGCCAGCTGGAGATGAAGGAGAGGCTGGTTGTCGTCTGGCTGGCGGTCGCCATGGTCGGATCGGTCGCGGCCGGCCATCTTTCGTGGCACTACTTCATCCAGGCCATGGGACCGCTCGCGGTGGCCACGGCGCTTGCCTTCGAGCGCTTGTCCTTACGCAGATGGGTGGTCGCGATCGCTGCGCTCGGCATCCTGCTGCCGGCCGCCGGATGGTGGGCTTACGACCTGGGCGCCGACCCACTGACCTACGACTTCAGCCCTCCCGTGCCGCAGCACGAGTCGGTGGCGGCGTACATCCGCGATCACACCACGCCGGGCCAGCGTGTGTTCGTGTGGGGAGACTGGCCCGCGCTCTATGTCGAGTCGGACCGGCTGATGGCGAGCCGCTTTCCCGGCTTCCTTCGCGGCTTCGCGCGCGGCTCGGGAATTCCGCCCGACAACTGGGACACGAAACCTGACGTGTGGCCATTGCTCGAGTCGGACTTGAGCGCGCACCCGCCCGCGCTCATCGTTGACACGGCCTCAGCGGGCTGGAGCGACTTCTCGATGTATCCGCTGCGCAACTACCCGGTGCTGGCCGACCTGGTCGCGAGTCGCTACCACGAAGTGGCGACCGTGGACGGCGTCGTGATCTACGGGCTAAACAGTCCTTAGTCCGGAGCTGGCTTCCTGGGTCGTTTGATCTCGAGGATCGAAGGCTCGCCGGCGGCGACCGTCACCAGGTGGTCGAACACCCGCTGCGCGTCTGGTCCTTCGGGCGCCTCCGCCAGCCGCACGTAGGCCGACGCGCCGTCGTGAAACACCAGCGTCGGCGTCCCGAAGACCCCGTGCTTGCTCACCGCTTCCCGGTGGTCGCGCGCGAGGGAGCCCAGAATCTCTGGGTCTGAGACGTCCTTGCGAAACCGCTCGAGACCCAGCCCGGCGTCCACAGCAACGCGTTCGACGACCTCGAGCTGGTCGATGTCGAGCCGGTCCCGATGCCGGGCGACGAGCAAGGGCATATGCAGCTCCTCGAAACGTCCCTGGCGGCGAGCCGCCTCGGCGGCCTTGAAGGCCAAACGGCCCCTCACGTTTTCAGAGGCCGGGGCGTCCCACACCGTCCATCCGTCATCCTTGGAGTTCACCTGTGCGAGCGAGAAGTAGCGCCAGGCGACCTTGAGGGGGCGGGTTCGGCCCACGTTCTGGAGCAGCACCGATGCGCGGTACACAAACGGACAGAAGTAGTCGTAAAAGACCTCTAGCTCGATGACCTCAGGTTCGACCACTCTCACCGCTTCAACGCGTCTGGTCAGGACGGATATTCCCCAGAGCTGGGCCTGGATGCGCTCCGACCTGTTGGTCCGGATCGCGCCCTTCGTGGCGGTCTGCGCCATCGTTTACGCGCTGGCCTCGCGACCGGCCTGGTTTGCGTTGAGCGCCGGCCGCCCCGGCGTGCAGCTTGTCTTCGCCCTCGTGGGCGCGCCCGTGATGTTCGTCGCCGCACTCCTGGTCCAGCTGTGGCTGACCCGCCGGCGCGGCGTGCTCAGCGTCCCCGCCGATGCGCGCGACGCCGGGTTTCAGGCGGCCTTCTATGCGCTCAACGGGCCGGTCGAAGAGGCGTTCTTCCGCGGCCTGATGCAGGGCGGGCTGGGAATGTTGTGGGGAACGCCGGTCGGCTTTGTCATCGGTACGGCGACCTATGTCCTTTATCACCGGCTGGGCCGGTGGACGTGGCCGGACACCTTTGCCACTGCGCTCGTCGGCGTTCCGTTGGGGCTGGCCTTCTGGTTCTTGCCCGGTCCACCGTCGCTGCTCGGAATTTCCATCGTCCACATCGCAGCCACGTG
>Ga0209118_1000149_pt1 | contig 46000 bp, 40 predicted proteins | sample BlaSpr_A8_Ref_M1_FD_187988 | JGI IMG/M metagenome (GOLD analysis project Ga0209118, IMG submission 187988) | Forest soil microbial communities from Thunder Bay, Ontario, Canada - Black Spruce, Ontario site 2_A8_Ref_M1 (SPAdes) (version 2) | ecosystem: Environmental > Terrestrial > Soil > Boreal... | reverse complement strand
GTGACGGTGCTCGTGCCCTGGCTGGCGCCGAAATTCGAACCAGTGATCGTTACGGGGGCGCCGACCACCCCAGATGTGGGATTGAGGCTGGTGATGGAGGGCGCGGGAGTGCCGCTGCCAGCAGCGCGGAAGGCCACTAACTGCATAATCCAGGGCTGCACTTTGTTCAGAGCGGCGGTTGCGCTATAGCTGCCGGTCACGGTCACGACGCGATCTTCAAGAATGTCCGCGTCTTGCGTAATCCTGCGGCTCGTGTAGCCGGTCCCAGCGCCGATGGTGGTTGATTGCACCAAGTTTGCGCCCACTAAGAGGTCATTGGCGTTGGTCGTCGTCACGGGGCCGCTGTTACTGATCGAGGTCGTAGTGCCCTGCGCGCCGGTGGAAACGTCCAGAGGGTTTACGGTATCGAGACCGCTATATTCCGCGATGCGAATGTCAGGATAACGCGCGGCTACGCTAAACGTTACTGTGACAGTGTTTGCGCCCGCAGCTGCGGCCGCAATATTTTTCGCATAGTAGATTGCTTGGGACCCCGTTGCACTCTGCACGACCGGGACGCCTGCCAGGGCGTAGGTGTTGCCGCGCGAATCGCCGACCGAACTGACGGTGGCAGTCGAGTCATTCCAGCCGACGACCACGACGTTCAAGTTTCCAAGAGTCTGGGCAGCCGTGTAGGTTATCGCTACCGTTGTCTGCGGCGATTGCGGCGTAGCGGAGTTGCTTTGCACAAAGGCGATAGGGGCAGCCAGCGCCGGTCCCGAAACGGCCGCTTGTAGAAGGATAAGCAACGCGAACGACCGGGCGAGCTGAAGCAGCAGCGTCGATCCATTCTGACGACGCGAGCAAATCAACATGAAGCATCCTCCGCAGGAGACTAAAACCATAAATTAGTTCGGCAAACGAGATTGCCGGCGAGCAATTCCAGAGAATTTCCGCAAGGGACGAGGAAATTCTGACCAGCTAAACTTTGCTTCTGCACTCTTCGGAATCCGGTGTCACTTGGCGCCCGCAGAGTTCCTTGCTGTCAGCCTGGAGTGTCCGAGAGCCCTTCCCTCTATTCGAAGAAAGGCAGAGAGCGGGAACGAGGAAGCCTACTCGAGCGGTTGCTCTTTCGATTCCATGCTATGGCCGGGAGCAGGTACCGCAGTCTCGAAAGTCAGGAAAACGCGACGGAGCACAATGCCCGAAAGGATTAGCACAAGCCCAATTAGGAGTAGCCCGATGGTCTCGGGAAGGTTTGAGAGAGATGCCAGGATGATATTCACGCCCTATGCGGTGCAACTTGTCAGCCAAAGACGGTTCTTCGTAAGTTATTGAAAAAAAGGTAGTTAACCTTGGCTTTACACGGGGCAGCGGAATTCGAGGGAAACAGAATGGCGAATTCCTGTATTCCACTTCCAGAGCGCGTTCGACGGAGTTCTCACCGATGGGGTTAGTTATCGCAATCGTGGCAACGTTGCAACGCGGCTTCGAATCGTCCAAATCCTTTATGCTCAGCCCACTCGTCGAAGCCATCCCTCTCTCCAGTAATGGTAAATCGCTCTGGGGCAGAGCTTGTGGTAATCCGCGGCGCATGCCGAGCCGTCCAAAATGATGCAGGAGGACTTCATTCGGAGCATCTTGCCGTTTTTTTCGTCCACGATTTGGTTGACTCGCTTCAGCACGCGGTAGGTCCCCCCGCAGTACTTCAGCATTTCGGAATCGAAGAGGAGGCCGCGGTTGCGATTCTTCTTGTCCAGAGTCGCGAAGATTTCCTGCCTGGATTTGACCTGTACGAATTCGCCAGGCTGGACATTTAACTCACCTGACGGCTGTACGGTGGGCAAAGCCCGGATATGGGGATATTGCACGCCTTCTCGAACGGATTGAATCTTGTTGAACATCTCGATAAGCAGAACGCGCAACACATCGACAATGCCCAGTAGCAACTCCAGGAGTTTTTCACTTTTCGAATTGCCTAGTCCGCGGTTCAAATTACCGGAGCGAATGTCGCGGACGTATTGCCAAGGATTCCAGGACGGAAGATCCGAAGTAAAATCCCGCAAATCCGTGGCCTGGCAGGAATAGATTTCTTCCCCAGTCGAGGGATCCTTGCCTTTGACGGTGGTTCGCTGCAGAATCTCGGGGATTGGGAAGGCGCTCCCGCTTGCCGGTGCGAGGGAAGGCATCGGCAAGGCTGAGCCGCACTCACCGATTTGCGAGTTCTTTGCAAACACAGTGTCAACTCTCTTCAGCCACGCTTCGTTCCAGAAAATGAGACACCCAGCATCACAACTGCCATGGCTCTGGCCGTCGCAGCGCACGTTCGTCAGGTGTACGGCATTTTTCACAGTGCGCATGTTCCAGGGCTGGATATTGTCGCAAGTCTTGTGTGCCACTTTGTAGACGCGAAATTGCTTGCCACAATACTGAACCATCTCGGGCATGAACGGCATGGCATTCAGCCTGCCGTTCTCATCGAGCGTCGACAGGATCTCCTCTTGCGAACGCACCTCGACCATTTCTCCAGCCAGGAGATTTAGCTTATGGGGTTGGGCTGTTTGTTCCATATCTAAGTTTCTTAATCTCCTCGAACAACGGCCGCCAGAAACGTAATAGACGGAGTTAAGATGCCGTTTTGAGTTACATAAATCGAAGGATCCAAACCAACGGCGCGTCGCACTCTATCAGCAGTCACGGTCATTTTTCGGGCATGGCCGCGAGCGAGTCGAACACTTCAAAGTAGCTGGAAATCATTTTTTCCTCAGAGAAATCTTGTTTGACCTTTTTATAGGCCGCTTCCTTCATGCAGAACTTCTGTTCGGACGGCATCTCAAGGATTCGTGAGATCGCAGACGCCAGAGCGTCGGGTAATTCCGGTTCCACCAGAAGGCCAGTTAATCCATCCTGGATTACCTCCGGGATGCCGGGGATTTTCGTCCCAATAGTGATTGCGCCACACGCACCGGCTTCGAGCAACGTAAATGGCAAGCCCTCCCGCCGCGACGGCAATACCACAACCTCCGCCTTCCGGTAGAGAGCTGGCAATTCGGCCTGGTTCACCCGGCCAATAAATCGTACGCTCGAAAGTATTCCAGACTCTCTCGCAAACGCCTGCAGTTTATCGAGTTCCGGACCTTCACCGGCGAACCAAAGTTGAACCGCCGGAAAACGGGAGCACATCTGTTTCCAAGCCTGCAGCAGGATATCTACCCCTTTGACTTCATTCAACCGGCCAACAAACAGAACGTACTTTCCTTGTGCAGAGCTGTCCGCCTCAGGCTGATGAAACCAAGAGAAGCCCACGCCGTTATAAATGACATGTCCTTTATCCCGAATACAGGGATAGAGTTGGGTAGCATCGCTGAGTAGCGATTCACTCACGGCCGTGACTGCATCAGCCCGCTCAAAGAGCCGCGCTTGCCATGGACGAATACGGGGTTCCTGAAAAGGGGAAACTCGAATATCGCTATTATGGACGGTAACCACGAGACGCCAGCGATGCGGTATGGCCTGTGCCCCGATCACAGGAAGAGCCTGGGAGAGTGGATAGTGTACGTGGACAATGTCCGGCGCAAATTCTCGAATGACGCGGGTAAATTGCCAGCTACTGCGCAAAAACGAAGCCCAGGAGCGTGGCCTCCTTATCGTTGTGTAGGACGGCGCGCTTACACCCCAGACGGGAATGCCTGGAGGCAGAAGCCGCCGAGGCCTCCATTGGCTCGCCAGCTCTACGATACCGGAGGAACGGCCGCGTTTCGTAAATGCTTCCGCTAACAGCCTCACGGCCACCTCTACCCCCCCCAAACCGCCAAGTTCGCAAAAATAGAATAAGAGAATTTTTCTCACGTTAGAGCAGTAGCCTCATGACGAATCGCCGAGCGAGATACCGGCGAATTGCAGATGGTGCGTAGGCCATGCCAATCAGAAGATCCCAGAGAAGAGTCTTTCGTTGTCGAGCAAGCGCGCCTGAGAATCGCTCCTTTAACAAGCCTTTTATTAAGGCCGAAACTTCCCAGTAAGCCATCCTTAGCACGCAAACATCCCCTTTTAAAATATGCTTGCAATAAAAAGCGCCGCGACCCACAACGTACTTGTGATTCAAGGATTGCACTTGCGCCTCTGTCCTTCGACCATGGTTGTGGTAGACCAGCACGTCCGGGGAATAGGCGACCTTGAAGCCTTTCTTGAAGACCCGGTAGATGAAGTCAGTGTCCTCCGAAACGGCTCCAATTTTTGTTCCCGGACCAAGAAGGGGATCGAATTCACCCACGACGTCAAAAATGCTTTTTTTGATTGACATGTTGCAACCGGGAATTAGAGAAAAGAGTTGTTCCGGTTTAGAAAAAAGAATCCTTTCTCTGAAGGTTCGAATGGTTACCGGCCGATCGTCTTTGCAATAAAGCTCCACGCGGCCGCCAAGAATGGCAAGCGCGGGGTCTGAAACAAACTCATTCGAGATGGCACACAGCCAATTAGGAGCCGAGATGCAATCGTCGTCGGTGAAAACCACAATTTCACCCGCGGCCGCGTGGATGCCGGTATTCAAGGCGTGAGATTTGCCCTGGCGGTTTTCCCGCAGGTACCTATATCTCTTTGGGTCTTTGGACACGAACTGTGAAATAACGCTCTCTGTTCCATCGGTGGAATTGTTATCCACGATGAGAACTTCCCACTTGACACCCTCCGGCACAATCTGATGAGAAAGCTCCTGCAGAACATGGAGCAAGCTCTGCGACCTGTTAAAGCTTGCGATGATGACGCTGAGCTTCATCCCAGATTCCCGCCATCAGTTTCCAGACTTTCTGCAGTCTTTCCTGTCTTACTTGGCATGATCAAGTCCCTGAATGGAGCGTTGAACTTGTTGGTTGCGCAGCCATCGCCTGCTTTCTGTCATCTTGCCGAAAGTCAGGAATAGTTCCAATCTGTAAAAGGAGCGGCGCTGGCTACCAAGGGAAATCATCCATTTCCAAAAAACTTTCAGGGCAATGGGAAAAAGGTAACGCGGAACACCAAAATAGCATATCGCTCCGTCTGGAACTCCGTCGATGCGAATTGTCCACCTGCCGTAGTGATATGCAAACGACCGCATGTATTTTTTCGTGGTCCTGAACTCCTCGACGGGATGGTACACAACGGCCTTCGGTGCATACATCAGGCGTTCGCCAGCATGCATCAGTCTGCGGCAGTATTCCGTATCCTCCCCGCCCAAAAGATCATTAATCCTGTTCAGGTCGGCACGATATGGGCCATATTTTTCGAATATCGGCTTGCGCAGTCCCATGTTAGCGCCGAACACGGTAGCGCTCAGTTGGCAGGGGAAATCGCCCTTGTCGAAATAGACGATGCCGCCGCATGCAGAGTGGCGGAGCGGACCATCGAGTGCGATCCAGGAGGGCTTTTTGCACTTCCAGATGGGAATTATCTTGCCACCAATCGCGGCACAATCATATTTTTGGAACATGTCGTATATCTGAGCGACCCAATGAGGATCCACAGTGACATCGTCATCGGTCAGGGCCAGAATCTCGCTGCGGGTTTCCCGAATCCCCGCATTCAGGGCGTTGGTCTTGCCCTGCGTTCCGTGAAAAAAGTACCGGTACCGGCGCGGGTTTTTTGCTGCGAAGGATTCACAAACCTTGCGCGTATCGTCTGTCGAATTGTTATCCATTATCAGAACTTCCCATTCCAAGTTTTCGGGAACGATAGATGCTTCAAGGCTCGTCAAGACGCCGGCAAGAGATTTCGAGCGGTTCCAAGTGCAGATGATCACGCTAATATGCATTTTGTCCCGTACAAGTCACATCCGACTTTGCAACTGTCCCCTCGGAAGCGCCAGTGCTTGATCCTCTATTTTCCTTTTCGCGGTGAAACAACATTCCTTTGCGTTCGTGAAATTTTCGACAAGGATTCGCCCAAGCACATCCGCGCAACACCGATAGCCAAAGCTGAAAGGTAGGCCAATTCTTTTTTCACAGACTTAAATGACAGTGGGGGTGTCATTACATCCCTGAGGCCCGACTTCACGTCCCAATAGGCGATCTTCAGTGCCTTGGTATCGCCGCTGAACGCATGCTTGAAGTACAAAGCTCCCCGGCCGATGTAATAACCGCGCATGAGGGCGTCAATCTCTGCGTCCGTGGTACGGCCATGATTGTGGTAGACCAGCACATCGGGAGAATAAAACATGGTGAACCCCTGACGATGAATCCTGTAAAGAAAATCAGCATCCTCCGCAGCACCCAGTCTTGCCCCCGGACCCAGCAGTGGATCAAACTCACCCACGGCGTCGAAGACGGACCTCCGGAATGCCATATTGCAGCCAAAAATCTGGGGCCTGATCAGGAGTTGGCCCGCTGAAACGATTGCGACTCTCTCCTTGCCGGTCAGAATCGTGAACGGCTGGTGACTCGGATCGTATAGCTCCACGCGGCCACCCAGTGCGTCGATCGGATTCTTCGCGGCGAATTCCTCGGCAATCGAAGCGAGCCAGTGGGGATCGGGAACACAATCGTCGTCTGTGAATACCAAAACCTGTCCGCTCGCTGCACGAACTCCGGCGTTCAAAGCCAGTGACTTTCCCTGACGAATTTCCAATAAGTACTTAAATCGCTGGGGATGTGCCTCGACCAGGGGCGAAATCAAGCTTCTTGTTCCGTCGTCCGAGTTGTTATCGACAATGAGAACTTCCCATTCCACGCCTTCTGGTACAACTTGATGAGAAATCGCCTCCAAAAATCGCAGCAGACTGTGAGAACGGTTATAACTTGCAAGAATGACGCTGAGCTTCATGAGAGTCCGGCCGTACCGACTGCGAAAATTCACTTCTTCCCTTCCCGGTGGTGCAATGAAAGGGCGACTTCGCCCGCCTTCTTCCTCGCCGCAGCCTTCGCACGGACCGAATCCCTAAACCACCAGCGCGCGAGGCTCTTCACGGCAGCCGACGGGTGTGAGAGGCCCTTCCAGATTGCCCTCAAACAACCAAGAAACAATTTGCTCCAACTGAGGGGAATTCCCAGCCGGCGCAGCCAATCCTTGTGGAATTCCAAGTAGCTGCTGCCGCGCATTTGCAAGAGGCCTTCTGCGAGAACCTGGTAGTATTCCTGCAAACGAACTCGAAATCGGTCGTTGTATTCCGTCTGCTCCAAGCAGGAAGGACCGTATTGCATAAGCTCGGTGAGAAAAGATAACTGGACGCTGTTCATCCGTTCGGAGAACGATGTATTGGAACCTTCTCTTATTCTAGTAAACGTCAGTAGTTGATGCACAAATCCAAAATCAGATTCCTGCAAGACCCTGAAACATGCCGTCGAATCCGCGTGAATGTTGGATTCGTCGTAAAACTTCTTTTGTTTGCGAATAAAATCCGAACGAATGAGGGTCGCGGTTGGAGCGCCAAAAATATAAATTCCCTTTAGTAACTGCAATCGCGACGCCTCCCTCCCGCTCACAACGATCCGGGGAAAGGGTAATCCCCGCCACATGACGTAGAGGCCATCACCATGCAGGCCGCAGGCTCCCACAAGACCGACGGATGGGTGAACTTCGGCAAGCGCTACCATCTTCATCAGGCACTCTGGAAAAAGCCAGTCGTCGGCGAGCACTACTTTGCAGTATTTGCTCTTCGGAGAGATTTGACTGATCGCGTGATTGTGATTCGGAATGATCGGAAGAAATTCAGCGTTGTCATGAATTCGTATCCGAGGATCCTGGGCTGCATAACTCCGTGCGATTTCGAGAGTGCGATCGGTGCTGCGGTTGTTGACAATGGTGTAGTCCCAGTTCTGATAGGTCTGGGCAAGGATGCTTTCGATGCACTCCGCGAGAAATTCCTCGCCGTTATAAACGGGCGTAATCACGCTCACTAGAGGCTGGTCCTCAGCCGGCATGAGTTGAGAAAAGAATTTCGAGAACGGATAGGAAGACATGGTCTTGGAACTTGACGATTGTTCGTCCTTCACAGCTGCGTCCGGGATGCATCCCACTTCTCGCCGCCGCTCTCTGCCAGTTCTTCAGCCCGCGACAGTTTTTCCGTGTACAACCCGTGGAGATTCCATTTCTGCGGGAAAAAGACAATGCCGGACCGTCCATCGATCTGTCTTCCTGAGCGGTAGACGTTTGCCAGTTCGACCTCGAGCTTGGCGCAATGTTCCACCCCATCATAAACAACCTGGCTAAGACCGGTAATCCACAGCGAAAAATCGTAGCGGCCGGGGAGGAGATTCAAATAATCGATCTCTAAATCAAGATAGCCATTTCCAGGGGCAATCTCGGGGATGTCCAAGCTGTGATGCCAGGTGCTGGTGTCCGTCACCAGCGTTCCCATCTCCGTCAAAAGCCGGAATCCGAAGCTCGGATAGGGGATGGATTTCTTGGCGTGGTAATAAAACCTCAACCGTATGCTGTCGCCGCTGCGTGTGACTAGTTGCGGCTGGCCCTCGATAGTGAGAAAAGCCATGCCGGTATACTGGATTTCGCCATTGCCTTGCCTGGATTGAGCGCCCCTCAAATCCGAAGCGCTTTGTTGCGATTCCACAAAGGAAGACAAATACGACCGGATAACCTCGTAGGTCGCCCCGTCCTGCCGCACGCGCCCGCTGTCAATCCAGATTCCACGCGAGCAAAGGTTTTCCACCGCCGCCATATTGTGGGAGACGAATAGCACGGTCCGCCCGCCATTCCGCAAATCTTCCATGACATTCAGACATTTCTTCTGGAAGCCCGCGTCACCGACGGCCAGCACCTCATCGACGATCAAAACGTCAGGATCCAAGTGCGCAGCCACTGCAAAACCAAGCCGCAATCGCATTCCGGAGGAATAGCGTTTGATGGGAGTATCAATGAAACGTTCCACGCCGGCGAATTCGATGATCTGGTCAAGCTTCGCTTCGACTTCTCGCTGCTTCATTCCAAGGATAGAACCGTTCAGAAAGATGTTCTCTCTTCCCGTGAGCTCTTCGTGAAACCCAGTGCCAACCTCGAGTAAGGAAGCGACCCGGCCGCGAACGTTTACCCGGCCGGAGGTCGGGTAGGTGATCTTGGAAAGCACTTTCAGCAACGTGCTCTTACCGGCTCCGTTGCGGCCGATTATGCCGACGACTTCTCCTTGCTTGATGGAGAAAGTAACGTCTCGCAAGGCCCATAGCGTCTCGGCTGCAGCAGATTGCTTTGCGAATGGATTCTTCAGGAAATTGGTCAGGCGCTCACGGAGCATTGTCTCCTGGCTCATTTTCCCCAGATGGTATTCCTTCGAAACATGGTCGACCCAAATCGAATCGCTCATGCGAGTCCCTTGATCATTCTGGCAGGGGGCAGTCCCCATCTGCCTCGTTCGATTGCCCGGTGTGTACATTGAATTATCATCGGCAGTTTTTCTTTCTTTAGAACGACGTCAAATAATGTCGGCAAAGGTTCGCTCCGCTTTGCGGAAATAAAGAGCTCCGATCACAAAACAAAGAAGCGACGTACCCAACGAAGTTGCCATCAAGTTCCAGTCCAACTGATGAGTGGGGAAAATGCAGGCGCGGAATCCTTCCATAACAGCGGAAAGCGGATTGAGCGCGAGCAACGGCCGCCAACGGGGAGAGAGATAATTCACCGGATAAAGAACCGGACTGACCCACAGCCCGAGTTGGATCATGAAGGGGATAACGTGCTTGATGTCGCGATAGCGGACGTTTAGCGCCGCCAACCACATGCTGATCCCTAAGGTAACCAGCAGCATTTCCAGAATAGCCAACGGCCAGAACACGAGCGTCCAGCTGGGTTTCACCCGGTAATACGCCATCATGATCACCAGGAATGACGAGCCGACACCGAAGTCCAGCAAGCTGCTCAGTGCCGAAGAGGCAGGCAGCAGGATTCGCGGAAAATAGATCTTCGTAATCAAAGACGCGTTGCTCACGAGACTATTTCCGCCCTGGCCGAGCGTTCCTGCAAAATAAGTCCAAGGAACGAGCGTGGTGTAAAAAAAAAGAGGATAGGGGATGCCGCCGCTGGGAATATTCGCCATCCGGCCAAAAAAGAACGTGAAAATTAGCATCGTAAAAAGCGGCTGGATGATGGCCCACGCAGCGCCGAAAGCCGCTTGTTTATAACGCACCTTCACGTCGCGCCACGCGAGGAAATAGAGCAGCTCGCGAAAATGCCAGAGTTCCGACATCCATTCCGCTCTTGTCGAGATGATTTCTTCGCGAGGTTGCGGAATGGGCGCGAGCGATTCCTGATCCGGTATCACCATACTAGCTTTCGACAATGAAAACCCTCCGCATATCCGCCGGGGCTATTCGCTTCGATACCCCGGATTCGCTGTAAACCCATAAAGGTGTCCGCAGTGAACCACTGTTTTGCCCGCTGAGACGCAAACGCGTCCAGAATATGCTTCGACTTCCGTTCGCAAATAGAGCGATCCAGTCCGATAAAGAAGTTTGGAATTCCCAGGTCACCGTCGTACTTGGGAATCTCGTATTCCAAGATCAGATGGCTGCGAAACGTGTTCCACGTCAGTTCACAAATCACCCGATGATCCTGGTGCAGATCGTGGCGGTGATGCGTCAGAATCAGGTCCGGTGTGAATTCTTTCTTCAGCTTCTCAAACTCGCCTTTGATTTGCGCCTGCTGCGAAGGGAAAAAGCTGTCGCGGTAGCTGCGAATCGCAATTTTCTTTTTCTTTGCAGACGCAAGAAAGAGATTCGCCGCTCGCAGAGCTTCCTTCTTGCGAACCGAAGTCGAGCTAAATACCAGCCAGTAGATTTCAATTCCCGGATTTTCGCCCAGAAGACGAAGAATCGTTCCGCCGCAGCCAATCTCAATGTCATCGCAGTGCGAACCCAGGCACAGGATTCGGCGCAGCGGTTGCCGGGGGGAACCTAATTGAAACTCAACCATCACGACGACTCACGACGTAGCCAGCAGAATCACCAGCGAAGGTTTTCACGGTCACCGGCACCGGAGCGGCACCTGGCGGGGAGTTGGATTTCCAAACCACCCAGGGCGCGTCTCCCCGCGCATACAAATCATCCAATTGCTGCTTGTCCTTGAAAGTATCCATGGAGGCGTAAAAGCCGTTGTGTTCGTACGCCATCAACTGCTTTTCCTGGATCAATCGCCTCAAAGGTTCGAGGACCAGCTCTTCTCCATCGCGCATGTGCTTGAAAATATCTTGCTTGAGAACAAAGTATCCGCTGTTGATACGGAGTTCAGCATCGCGAATGGATTTGATATCGCTCACCACACCGTCTGGGCCGGCAGAAACAAGGTGATAGGTCAAATTCGGCTTCGCGGAAACAAACGTGGCAATCTTGTCGTGTTGCTTTGAAAACTCGATGAGTTTCGGAAGCTCCAGGTCGGTAAGGCCGTCGGCATAATTCGCCAGGAATGCCTCTTCGCCCACGAGGTATTTCTCCACGGCTTTGAGCCGCTGTCCGATGTTCGAATGCATACCGGTCTCAGCGAAAGTGATGTTCCAATCGTGAATATCGCTGTTGAAGAGTTGCAGATCCCTGCCGCCCTTTGAGAGCGAAAAATCGTTGGACACGCACTCGTCGTAATGGAGGAAATACTGCTTGATGGCGTCGGCGCGATAACCCAGGCACAAAATAAAATCCTTGTGGCCAAAGTGCGCATAGTACTTCATGACGTGCCACAGCACCGGCCGGTAGCCAATGGGCACCATTGGCTTGGGAACATTGTCAGCATATTCCCGCAAGCGCATCCCAAGTCCGCCGCAAAAAATGACCACTTTCATCCGCGTTACTCCTTCACCGATTGAGAACTCGCGAGAACTCCGGGCGCGCTGTTTCCATACCAGCGATAAATCTTGATCCGGTCCTTCGTTCCCTGCCACGATTCGAGAACCAGGTGCGCCCGCGGGTCAGGAACTCCCTTGGCGAACCCTGCGCCCATCGTTGGCATGTTTCGAATGTTTAGGCTGTCGGGCACCCTGTAGTCGACCTTCTTCGATTCTAGATACCGCAGCGTCGTCGCCGAATCCGCATACGAAAAGCTAATGGTCGTGGCGTCCGCGTAGTAGAATGCTACGAGTAAGATCGCTATCAACCACTGGTGAGAAACCGGAGAGCGTGCTTCCTCGGCTTCCTCGGTGTTCCTGGTTCCCGGCATAGGCGCGTCACTCATGAACTTGCACCTCCGGAATCGGCACGACGAACTTCCCGCCCCACTCGCGAATAAAGGCGTTCTGCTGGATGATTTCGTCCTTCACATTCCAGGGAAGAATCAGCAGAAAGTCCGGCTTCGTCTCCCGGATGCGGTCCGGCGGAAAAATCGGAACATGCGTCCCCGGCAAGAATCTGCCATGCTTGTACGGATTTCGGTCCACGGTGTAATCCAGGAAATCCGTGCGGATCGCGCAGTAATTCAGCAAAGTATTGCCCTTCCCCGGCGCTCCGTACCCCGCGATCTTTTTCCCATTGCGTTTCGCGGAAATCAAAAACTCCAGCAGCTTCCTCTTCGTCTCTGTCACCTGCTCCGCAAAACGCGAGTACGTCTCCAGACACGTGGTTCCGGCCGCTTCTTCTCGCGCACGCAACTCGCTGACTCGCTCCGCCACCGGTTTCGATGAATCTTCGGCATGCCGTCCGTAAATCCGCAGCGATCCTCCATGCGTCGGAAGTTCCTCAACGTCGAAGAGCGTGATTCCATGCATTGCGAAGATCTTCTCCGCCGTCACAAACGAAAAGTAGGAAAAATGTTCGTGATAAATCGTGTCGAACTGGTTTTCTCCCATCAGCCGATGCAGGTGCGGAAACTCCATGGTGATCACGCCCGACGGCTTCAGCAGTATTTTCATCCCCGCCACGAAGTCGTTCAGGTCCGGCACTTGCGCGAGAACATTATTCCCGAGCAGCAAATCCGCCCGTTTTCCCGCGACCGCCAGCTCCCGGGCTGTCTCTCTCCCAAAAAACTTCACTAGCGACGGCACACCCTTCTTCACCGCTACAGCCGCAATATTTGCCGCCGGTTCAATCCCCAACACCGGCACACGCTTCTCGACAAAGTACTGCAGCAGATATCCGTCGTTGCTGGCCAGTTCCACCACAAAATTCTTTTCGCCGATTCCAAACCGCTCGATCATCCGATCGGTGTATTTTTTTGCATGCGCCAGCCACGAGTCCGAATATGAGGAAAAATATGCGTAGTCGCTGAAAATGTGTTCCGGCGTGACGTATGCTTCCAGCTGTACCAGAAAACACTTACCGCAAACATACGCGTGCAGCGGATAGAACTCTTCCATCTGATTCAAGCGGTCCCCGGGAAGAAAGCTCTCGCACAACGGCGACATTCCCAGATCCACGAACGTGTGCTCGAGCTTCGTCCCGCAAAATCTGCATCCGGATTGGTTCTTTGGAGTCATCAATAGTCCTGGTCAAACTTGTATAAAGGCATTCCCTCGACGGTGCTATGCCGACGTCACGGTCTCGAATGCCTCCAGCTTCGCCAACGGCGGCTGCGTCTCGTACAACTCAAAATATTTTTCCGGCAGGTGAGCCAGGTCTGTCCCGCGCAGGTAATCGCCCATCGTCGTTCCCGTGCAAGCCGAGTCCACGTTCGGAGCGCCGCCCCGTGCGACAACGTCATCCACGTTGACGGTACGAAAATCGATGCTGAATCGCGTGCGGCCCGAATTATTGGGCACGCTGGAATGCATTTGGGCGGCAGAGAACAGCAGAACTCCTCCCGGCGGTGCGATCACTCGAATTTGAGGATCGAGTTCCATCAGCTCTTCCGGCTTGGGCTGCTTTCGACTGTCTTGCTTAAGGAATTGAGCCGCGTTCTGCCGGCTGGTGCGATTCCACTCCGCGTAGTTGTATTCGGCGGAACCGTTGCGTACCGCCTGGCTCCAATAGTGCGGGTGAAAAGCCATCGCATTTTCCGAAACGATCGGATAAATCGGCATCCACCAATTGATCTGGCACATCGGCGCGGAATACCACGTGTCGCGGTGCGGGTGGAAAGCGTATGCAATGCCGGACGTAAGGAAATCATCGCTTGTGGAAGAGCGCATCCGCGGCACGTCAAAATACGTCTTCTCCGGATCGGCGCCGAGTTCGCGCAATATCCCTTGGATACATTTCTTGGATTCCGGAGCATGAATGAATTTTGGTTTAAGCTCGGAAAGGATTGCTGCGTAACGCTCCACAACCAAATGGAATTGAGCGGTTTCCGGGTCGAGGGGGTGGAACGCCTCTTCGGCCATCTTGCGGGCAAAATCAACGAGCGCGAGGGAGCTCGGCGTGGGGGAATAGACGAGCAATTGGCCGCGATAGAGTAGTTCGCGACGTTTATCGTCTGTAATGGGCGCATCGATGATGATCGAATTCATAGCGTTATCCTTTCCGCAAGCTCAATGTGCGGCCTGCGGCATAGACTTGAAATCCTTCCGCAACAATTGGTGTTCCTGAAGGGCTTCCGCAGCGCTTCGAATTGCATGGAAACTCATCCCCGAGCGCTCCGCGATATCGAGCAAGGAGTTTTTCCCGTCGGATTGATTGAGAACCCACAGCATCGACATTTCGCTCACTCCGGCGTCGGCGGAGCCTCCAACCATGCGGTACATGCCACGTTTTCCAAGCTGCGGCTCGCACTTGGGGTTTACATTCACAAAAGTTTCGTTTTTCTCCAGGACTGACAAGATCTCCAGGCTAACCATCAATGCTTCACCCAGTTTATCGGGGTGGACGAATTCCAAGTTGTCAGCGGAAGTGTGGTATTCCGGAAAGGTACCGTGGGGAGTGCGTGACAACCTTCCAACGGAGAGGTTGATTCCCGGCGAGCAGTATTGGCGCTCGTCGTAGCCGTAGGGCGAGAAATCCAGAACCTGGTGCGGTTGTCCAGAATTCTGGAGTACATGGGCTGCTGCCCGATCGATGTCTCCCGTTCCCTTGCGGCTCTTCTTATAGTGCAACGGTCCGGCATCGCCAACGCCCGTTAGCACCAGTCCGTGCTTGATGTGGGAAATCTTGTCTTCATTTTTCGCGAGCCACGTGATGGCGCCGATCGTGCCTGGAACGAAAAGAAAGCGATAGGAATAGCGGCGCGGAGCGGACCCCAGGAAGCGCGCCAGCGAAACTGCAAGCGCTATCCCGGAAAGATTGTCATTGCACAAGGACGGGTGACACGCGTGGCAGGAAATCAAAAACTCGTCGTGCGTCTCTCCCGGCAAGAAGTACTCCCCGTAGGTCAACTGACCGTCTTCCAAGGTGGAGTCGATAGAGACTTCGTACTCCTCGTCTTTCATTTCCGCGAGCTGCCGTTCGGAAAGGCAGAATCCCCAGGTCTCCTTGTAGTAGGAAGTCCGGTAAGGAATCCATTGGGGATGAGCGGGGAGCGTGAACAAGTGCTTTTTCAATTCAGATAGCGGCAACCGCTCGCGGACAGGAACGCTGTAGCTGACGACATGTAAATTCGACTTCTGGAAATCTATGACCCGCTCGCCCTGGGAGTTTTTCACGTAGGCATCGCGGATATTCCATTCTTTTGGCACACTCCAATCGAACACCTGCGTTCCGGTGGGAACTTCTCGCAGCTCAAGGGGGATTTGCTGCTGGAGCAGCCGAAGGGTCTGCCGGAGGCCATTGCCGGTGATGCTGCGGCAAATGGGATAGAGCTCGGAGATCAAGCTGTACATCGCTTGGCCCTCAGCCAGGGGATCTAAACCGCTTTGGAGTTCGCTTAGGTTCAAGACTTTTTGCCCATTCTCATGAAACGAAGTCGGGATAGTTTTGATCTCGATCGATGATAATCCGCTCGCCTTCAGGCCATCCAATCCCGAAGGCTGGATCGTTCCAGCGCACACCTCGCGCGTGTTCCGCCGAATATCGCTGCGCCATCTGGTAGGAAACCTCGGTGTCGTCCTGCAATGTCTGAAACCCGTGTGCAAAATCTTCCGGGATATACAGCATCCTGAAGTTTTCCGCGGAGAGTTCCACCGCGAAATACTGCTTGAACGTCGCCGAGGCAGGCCGCAAGTCGATGATGACGTCATAGATCGATCCCGAAGTGCACCGCACCAGCTTCGCTTCCGCGAACGGCGCTGCCTGGTAATGCATACCTCGCAGTGTCCCTTTCCGCTTGTTGAAGGAAATGTTGCACTGGACCACTTGTGTATTCAGACCGCAGGCCTCGAATTCCTGCTGGCAGAATGTCCGGGCAAAAAAACCGCGCTCGTCCGTGCGTCGTTCCAGTTCGATTACAAATGCGCCGGCCAGCTTAGTCTCCGTAAAAATCAAGTCTCACCAGCCGCTCGTCGAGGGCCCTTCAAGAATTCTTCGCTTTGAGCACGTGCTCGGTTTCCACTGCCTGCCAGCGCAAGTCCGAATTCAAGCGGCCCGCTGCCAGCAGTCCCTGGATGTGGTCGATGCGCTTGTAGCGAGCGCCTTCGAAGTCCTCTACGCGCAGGTCCACCTTCTTGTACGCCTCGTAAAGTTCGCGCGCACCGCGCCGGGCGTCCCACTTCGGCTGAAATGCCGGCAGCGTCCTGGCAATGCGCGAAAAATCAGCGCGGTAACAACGCTTGTCTGGACCGGCATCCGCCGCAAACTCAATCGTGCAGCCCGGAACCGTTTCCTTCACGATCTCGGCCAGGTCGCGGATCTGGTAATTCTCTTCGCTGCGGCCCACGTTGAAGGCTTGATTGTGAATCAGCTCGCGCGGCGCTTCCAGCGCGGCCAGAAAGGCGCGAGAGATGTCTTCGATATGCACGATCGGCCGCCACGGCGTCCCATCGCTCTTGATGAACACGCGGCCCGTCGTCAGCGCCCATGCCGTCAAATTGTTTAGCACAAGGTCAAACCGCAAGCGGGGCGACACACCGTACGCCGTCGCGTTGCGCAGAAACACCGGGCTGAATTCCGGGCTCGCCAGTAGCGACACTTCCTGTTCCACCAGCACCTTCGAGCGCCCGTAAGGAGTAACCGGGTTGAACTCCGCCGTTTCGTCCAGAATCTTGTCGCCCGCCGCGCCATACGTGCTGCAGGATGAGGAGAACAAGTAGCGCTTGACTCCAACTTCCTTTGCAAGCCGCGCGAGGCGCACCGAGGCGTGGTGATTGATGTCGTACGTCAGGTTCGGATTCAAGTTGCCCAGTGGATCGTTCGAAAGCCCCGCCAAGTGAATCACCGCGTCGAATCCCTTCAGGTCCGCGGCCTGAACATCGCGCACGTCTTTTCGTATCGACGGAAATTCTCGCGGCGCCTCTCCAAATGTGCATTGCTCGAAGAGATCGCTGTCCAGTCCGGCGACTTCATGCCCGGCATCCGCCAGCAGTGGCGCCATCACCGTTCCGATATAGCCTTTATGACCCGTGATAAGTATCCGCATTCCACCACCATTCCTGGATTCTCGGGAATTCCACAAAATCGCCAACTCTCGAAACCGAAAGCAATTGAATTATGCTTGCTCGGGCCGGCGGCCGCGCCGGTTCTAGCTCGTCTAACCCGTACCATAAGGACTAGTAAGGCTGAAACCCACACTCCCGGTTCAAGTATGCATGCCGCATACCAGCAGGTCATCGCCTGGCATATTCTAAACCGTTGTATAATATGGACTTAGGAAAATCCGTTCGCACCCTCGAACGCTCCCCAAAGGGATACGTCCAACCCGTTTCCCCTTAGCGGTACCCATTTTCACTCGCTCGCCACTCCGTCCTAGACCTGGCGCAGGAGTCCGTCTTCTGCCCAACCTGTGGAGTCGTAAAGCCTTACGGGTGCTACCCCGCCGGGCAAATCCACCATTTAGGCGGCTAAAATGACCTTTGACTTGGCATTCCCGCGTGCTATGAGTGGTCGTCGGAGGTATCGTCACTCATCGCAGGATTTGCGGCCCTGTCCGGCGGCAATTCCCTGATCATATTCCTAGTTTTGAAGTATCCTCTTTCTTTTCTATCGTTTGCGCACTTTTTCCTTGCGCGAGGTATCATGCAATTATTCGACCCTTTAGAATCAGTCAGTTACGCACTCTTTGTCAAAAATACGAGGTGGGGGGTAGCTCTTGCTGCTTCAAAATTGTTACTTGGATTCGACCTGCAATCCATGGAAAGGAAGCACTAATGGGGACGGCGGCTCTAAACCGGTACAAGGTCTTCGACGGGGCTGCGTTGGCTGAAGAGCGCGGCAAGGGGACAAAACTCCACGTCTCGGATCAGCCTTCGCAACTTGGTTTCTGCGCGCCCTAGACCGAAATAATGTCGCGCTCGCGCTGAGAGGCTCCCGCCCATCCGGGGTTGCTCCGGATCTAGTTCCCAGGGATGAACGTAGACGCAGACTGGAGAATCCTCGTGCTGATTCAAGTACCGGATCGATCTGAGTGTGTAGCTATACGGCAGCAGCCGTAGATAGGCTCCGCCACCGATCGGCGACCTCTTCGATCCCATCGCCAACGTTGGCATAGGAAACTCTAGAATTGGTCCGCTGGCGGTGTTGATCCAGTAAGGAGTCCGAGGCGCATCGGGAATCCCATAGGAAGGGTGTTCTACCGGGAATATACTCGAATCGTACTGAAATCCTTCTTCGACAAGAATATCCAGCGCCCAGAACGATTTCTTTGTGACAGAAAAACTCGGAGCTCGATACCCGGCAACTTGCTTTCCCGTCGTGTCCTCAATGACGGCTTTTGCGCGGCGCGTATCTTCGCGGAATTCTTGGGGTGTCAAATCGAAAATGCGCCGGTGCAGCATGCTGTGACAAGCGATTTCATGCCCTGCGTCGGCAACGCGCGCCACAACCTCCGGCTTTTTCTCCGCTACCCAGCCCAAAACGAAAAAAGTCGCCAGGCAGTTGTGCTCCGCGAGCAACTCCAGAAGCCGATCGGTGTTTTGCTCCACTCGGCTGGGATAGGAGTCCCATTCCTCCATACGCACCCTACCCGCGTAGGCGCTGACGTGGAAGTAATCCTCTAGATCGATTGTGAGGGCGTTTTTCATCAAATGCCGCAACATCTCAGCATCGGACTCCCACGCCTGGTGCAGTACAGACAGCTGCTCTCTCGCTCACGTTTCAACATGGAAGGGATGGTGCAATTGCCCTTCCATCAGGTGGGCTAGAGCCGGATAGGCCCCTAAGTGATTGTAAACACAAAAGATATTGAATTGATGTTCGTGCCGCCAACGAAGAAACTGCGAATCTTTTCGCACAAACCGGAAGAGCACAAGAAAACAAATTCCTTCCCGGGTGGGCGGGGATGGCATTGAAAATGGCGTCGCGAGGAAGATCCGGCTCGGCAGCCTCGTCAAGGCTCAGTCCGAATGTGCTAGTCTCGCAAGTGCGGAACAAAAAGGTGTCGTGATCCTACCGTTCGCAATTTTAGGAACTATTAGGGCGATCGAATTTGTTGTCCCTCCGGGAACAAATTGGGATCCTACGGATTGCGCTTGCGAATCCTGACGTTCACAAGTTTGTACCCCAATAAGATCAACCCCCTTCAGGGAGTTTTCATCCACCAACGCGCGCTTCACCTCGCGCGCCGTCCCGGAAATACTCTAGAGGTCATCGCTCCTGTTCCCTATTTCCCGTCTTGGTTGCGCATGACCCGGTGGCAACACCTCGGCCTGATCCCGCACCAGGAGGAGATCGACGGCATTCGCGTCCATCATCCTCGATATCCACTCGCCGCAGGGATCAGCATGCCACTGCATGGCGTGTTGGAATCCCTTGGATGCTTGGCCCTGGCGCGGCGGCTGCATAAGGAAAGGAAATTTGACTGCATCGATGCTCACTTCGTCTATCCCGATGGGTTTGCAGCTGTTCTGCTTGGGAAAATCTTGGCCCTGCCAGTCATCGTTTCAGCGCGCGGCACCGACATCAATGTTTACCCTTCCTTTCCCCTCATTCGCCCGATGCTCCGGTGGACCCTGAGGAACGCCGCTGGCGTCATTGCGGTGTCCGCGGACCTGAAGAACAAAATGACTGAATTGGGAGTACCCGATGGGAAAACCCAGGTGATCTCCAACGGAGTAGATGTAGAGCGCTTTCAGCCCCAGAGAGCCAAGGCATCGCGCAGCAGCTTAGGGCTGCCCGAAGAAGGACCCATCGCCATTTCTGTCGGCTCCTTAATCGAATCCAAAGGGCATCACCTCGTCATCGCTGCTGTCGCCGAACTCGTTCAGTCCTTACCAAAACTCCGTCTATATGTGATCGGCGAGGGAGTCTTCCGCTCGAAACTTGAAGAATTGGTGCGCGAAAAGCAATTGCAAGGCCGCGTCTTTCTCTTGGGCAATAGGCCAAATGAAGAATTAAGCCTCTGGTTCAGCGCGGCGAATATTAGTTGTCTGATGAGTTCGCGCGAAGGCTGGCCCAATGTAATCTCCGAATCCCTCGCCTGCGGCACTGCTGTTTTGGCAACGCGCACGGGAGGAATTCCAGAAATCATCACGTCTCCCGATTTCGGAATTCTTGCCGAACGAGAAGTGGATTCGATCGTGGCGGGACTGGAACGGGCCCTCACCAAAACGTGGAATCGAGAGGAAATTGCGCGCCACTCGCGATTGCGCAGTTGGGATGCCGTTGCCGCGGAGGTCGAAGCTTTTCTCAAATCGAAGGTCCGGCAATAGCGAGAGCGAGTCTCGAGAATCAGTGGAGCGCGGTCGATGAAATTGTTTTCGATCGCCATGATCTCGCCAATTTCCAGGACGGCAGAAAAACCAAGTAGCAGGGAATCCTGATCCATTCGGAAAAGACGATCTTGCGCACTGGAGCGTCATTCCACCAATTTCGGTGATTCGGTTCAGCGCTTTCTTCAGGCGCGACGAGAAAACTGGTTTTTATGTTTCACAGCAGTATCACGCGGCAACAGATGCGCAAGCGCCGCAGGTGCGGGACGCTGCTAACGACCAGCAGCGACGAAATTTCTGGATGCGCGCCGAGCCAATCCGCGAGTGCATCGATTTCGCTCAGCGTGCCCAGCGTCCTGACGGGGATGCGCTGTCGGTGAATTGTTGATTCTCGAGCAGAACGAAGAAATGTCGCGGAGGCGGCGGATGCTCTGCGCCAGCCACAGCAAATCGATTATATGCGGCAATCCCAATTCCGGAAAGCGGTGAATCTCGAACCGGCCTACACTGAAGAGAACGCGCGGCGCATTTGACTTGTGCAAGAGTTGAAATGCGTAGAGTTTCCGGCGAGAACAAAAATGGCATCAGCATGGACGGAAGGATCTGCGCGAACCAGCTAGTCGAGAATCAATTGGAGCATTGACGATTGCGAATCGCGGAGTCGTAGATATGTATGTAGCGCTGGGCGAGGACCTTCCAGTCTTTTGCGCGCAAGATGAATTCCCGCGCTTCCTCGCCCAACTTGCGGCGCAAATTAGGTTGCGCCAGCAGCCTTTTGGCTTGTGCACAGAAATCTTGCACGTTATCCGCACGATACAGGATGCCGGTCTTTTCTGACTCCACCAGTTCGCGCATCCCCCCCACGTCGCTTCCGAGGATGGACTTCCCGAGCGCCATCGCTTCCAGGGGCTTCAGAGGGGTAACTAGCTCCGTCAGCCGGATGCTGTGCCGCGGGTAGACCAGAACATCGACCACAGAATAATAGCGCTCGATTTCGTCGTGCGGCACTCTTCCCAAAATTTGAACAAAGTCTCCCGCATTCAACTCGCGCACCGCCTCACGGACCGCTGGCATCTCTTCGCCGTCGCCGACGATAAGCAATTTGCAGGCAGTTCCGTGACGGCGAAGTTCCGCGACGGCCCGCACCAGCCAGGCTACCCCTTCCCAACGGTAAAGGGAGCCGATGAAACCCAGAACCGGACCGCTGCCGAGCCCGAGTTTCGCGGCAAGGTTTTCGTCGCGCGAAACCGGAGAGAATTTCTCTACGTCGACCCCGTTCGGGACATGAAAAAGTCTTGCAGCATCCGTTTTTCTTTTCTTGAGTTCGTCCAATATCGATTGCGAAATTCCCACGACCGCGTCGGCGCGATGCACGACGTAGTCCTCGAGCTTCTGGCTCAGGCGGTAGCGGAGAGAGCGCGTGCTGGTTTTGTTCTGATCGACGGCTGCGTCTTCCCAGAACGCGCGCAGCTCGTAAACGAAGGGGAGTTTTTTCGAACGAGCCGCCAGTAGCGCCCCCAAACCACAGAGCGCCGGCGAATGCGCGTGAATGATGTCGACGGGCTCGCTCTCCAGCAACTCGAGAATCCTGTTGCGGATAAGTTGCACAACGGCCGCGTCTCGAAAAAGTGGCAGGCGATGGGTGATGGCCCACTCCGAGAAACTCCCGCTGTACGGGGTTCGCCGGTAGGAGATGCTTTCCACGACGGTGTCCGCGGCTTCAGGTTCGTCTACGAGTTGGAGAGGACCAGTCAGCACTCTTGGACGCAGTCCGAGGCGATATTGCGCGGCAACCAAATGAAGACTGCGGATGCTATAACCCGTGTGCACAGGCCACGAGTGGTCCAGCACGTGTAGCACACGGATGGGCCGCACCGCCTGCTGTTGTACTTTCTCTTGTAATGTCTCCGTAATCATAGAGCTCCACGGACGACTGCGGGAAAAACCTCGCTGCGACATTCCCGCTGCGCCAATTGCACCTTTCGATCCACCGACTCAATCAGACTCTATGTTTGAATCTGCACCTTTTGCCGTGGCGGCGCCCATTGTCCTGAAAGGTCGCCTCGAAAACACTTCACACAGCCAACCAGCGACGCAAGATTGACCATACAAAAATAAAAGACCAGGGAGAAAATCTTTCCGAGCTTCTGGGGCTTGCACAGCCAGCCCACCAGCGCCGTACCGTAAAAAACAGCTTGCAACAACGCAGCGGTCCGATAGACCGGAAGCCGCGAGAGCGCGAGACTCGAAACCAATAGCAATATCATGAAGAATGGTGCGAACCAGCGCAGCAGTTTGTGCGAAACCAATAGAAACCAGTGACGCGTGTTGTTCAATGGATTCAACACTGACGGGATGCGCCGCAGCGCGTTCAAGCTCCTGCTGATGATCCGGACTTTACGGCGATATTCCTGGCTGAAATTCTCAGCTGCCTCCTCATAACACACCGCTGCCGGCTCAAACACACCGGTGTAACCGCGAGCGATAATCTGTAGCGGGTTCAAGAAGTCGTTGATGTCGGTGGGCAAGAGCGGCGAGTACAATTCACGCCGGATGGCATAAATCGCGCCATCGCCACCAACGACTGAGCCAAAGAGAGATTCCTTTTTCTTTAAATATGTTTCGAGTTTCCAATAGAGCCCCTCGGATTCTGCTGAAGACGATTCCGTGCTTTTTTCGCTGTACCTTGCGTTCCCCACGACATATCCGACCTTGGGATTTGAAAAATGTCGAACGAGATGCCGAATCGCGTCCCGTTGGTAGAGCGCGTTGGCGTCCGAAAAGACGAGGACTTGACCCTTTGCCTGGGGAACTCCAAGATTGAGGCCGGCCGTCTTTCCCATGCGCGGATGTTGGCGGATCAAGCGCACTTTCGATTGAGAAAATTGTTGAACGATTTCATCCGTCCCGTCGTCCGAACCATCTGAGACCACCAGGATCTCAAGCTGGTCACACGGGAATTCCAATGCAAGCGCGTTCTCCAGTTTGGCGGCAATTACCTGGCTTTCGTTAAATGCGGAAACGAGTAGAGTAACCGAAGGTTCAGGAACATCAGCTGACAGGGTAGCTTTCTCCGATAAGCGAGCTAGCAACGTCAGCAGGACGGGGTATCCGAAATAGACATAGGCCAAGAGTCCTGCACAGACCCAAAAGACGAATTCGAATATTCTCGCTATTTCCAAGCGTGCAGCCTCTTGTTCGGCCGCCACCTCGGGGGATTTCTTCGCCGGAGGCAGACCTCGCTGCAGAGTGCGAGAATGTCACGGCCGCTTCGGGAGCCGTGAAGTGGCCTTAACGACGAAATGCGGCGAAAGTGAGCCGGCGCCAAACGGCTCGTAGCACGCGAAAGTAATGAGTTCATCGGGTCTGACATTTCCAGCGATATCTTCAGGTGCGCCTAATCCTGCTTCGGAGGCTCTGCCTGTTTTTCTTCTTTCTTGGACGCCGTATCCCCTTGCCCTGACGTTGGCCGGCCGGTCGCCAGTTTCAATGTGTTGTCCTCGGGATCCCGGAAAGCGATGTAGAGGGTGTCGTCCCGGTCGATGGCCATGGTGGCGTAGCGGAGCGATTCCATGCCGTTTCGCGCGAGCACCTGAGTGTGCCATTGCTTGCCGTCCCAATAAGCATGCTTCAGCAGACCGGCGTCGTCATAGCAGATGTGGGGACGTGCCTGCCTGTCCAGGACGATCGAACTCCGGAAATGCGCCCAGCCGCCGAGCCAGGTGAACTGGTCTACGGTTTCGATTTTCCAATCTTCTCCCACCAGATGGGCATATTTCAGCGCTTTTTCGCTGTAAAAACTAATGTGCGGTTTTCCATCGGGATCAAGAATCAGAGAGTTGCCTTCGCCGATCTTGAACTCTCCATGGCTTCGCGTGCGGGAGTCCACGGTGCTGAAGTCCCATTGCTTGCCGTTCCAATGAGCGAGCCGCAGCTCACCGTTGTACCAGGCGCTGTAAGAGAGAAGCGGATTGCTTTGGGCATCGAGGACCATGGAATTCCACTCGCCGGTTTCATTGTCAAAGTCCAGCGTGCGGACCAGCCACGCGTTGTCCTTCAGGACGGCGTAGCGGATGTGCAGATAGTTCGGAGTGGGGCCGGAGAGCTGGTACCAAGTCAAATGGGGGACGCCCTCCTTGGAGATCACGACCGAGCAGGTGTATCCGATTTCGCCGCTATCCTTTGCGATCTGAATGGACTGCCATCGCTTGCCGTCAAAATGGGCATACTTGATGATTCCAGGCGTGTAGCAGACATGGGGATTGTTGTTCGAATCGACCACCAGCTTCGTGGTGAACGCGCCGAGCTGTTTGTCGAGCACCATGAAGAACCATTTTGCCGATCCGGCAGGCCGAAATCCGTACTTGAGAGCGCCGGTGCTGTCCGCGTAGCTGATGTGCAAATTCGAACTGGAGTCCACGGCCAGGGAAGGAAATTTGGCGGGCAGATCGATCAAATCATAGGTCCAGGACCAGGATTGGGCGCGAGTGATTCCGGAGACCAGAAAAAAGAAAAACAGCGACGCGGCAGCCCGAACGAGGGAGCGCGAAACAAGTTTGAGAGCTCGATTCAACATTTCTGTCATCCCGCCTTTGTACCTCCCGAAATTCTGCGAGCGCGCCCCGCTGCGGCGGGCTCGATCAGGCTTCACGAGCGATCAACGATTCCTCCGCTATGTCGATGGGCTCCGTTTCCTCCGCACGAACGGGAACCGATACCGGAGTCTCGGAGCGATACAGCATTTTGAGAATGATGACCATAGCGACGAGCTGGTAAAAAAGATCGAAATTCGCTAAGCCCAAGAATGCGCCGCTCACCAGAAATCCGAACAGAGCAACCTCAATCATGTGTGTGTACGGAACGATCCACTGGGTATTGGGCGATCGGCGTGCTCTGTGTCGCAGACTGAACAAGCTCGCCCAACAACTCGCGACGAGCACCAAATAGATGCCAAGCCCGACGAAGCCTTGCTCTTCCAGCGTCTGGAAATAAATACTGTGCGGACCCGAGGACTGAAAACCTCCCGGCAGCGGTTCCGGCTGGTATCGTTGGAACAACTCCACGTCAGGGAGCGCATTGAAGGAACCACCGGTAATGGGGTAGTCCATCGCAAAATTCCAGGAAGTTCCCCAAGACACGAGACGCTGGTGCCCGGACATGTCCACATCGCCGCGGACAAGCCCTCCCATACGATTCATCCATTGCGGCGGCGCGAAAGTGATCACGGCGGCAAAAGATAAGGCCACCAGAAAAACGCCAACAAGTTTATAACGCGACTTAAACGTGATCGCGAGGAGCACCGCGGCCAGTCCGAGCAGGCCGCCGCGCGAATAAGTGAGCACCACGGAGAGAACTCCGCAGGCAAAAGCTAAATGCAGAAGCCATCGGTAAGTGCGTCTCTTCTCGTCGCGCGCGAGGAAAAAGAGCATCGGAAGAGACATATTTACGGCCAGAGCAAATGAGTTGTTGTCAGCAATGAAAGAATCCGGCGGTCCCCAGACGCGAGACTCACCGCCAGTACGAACTCCGAAGATCGCGCCTTTAATAGCCAGGGCTCCAAAGCTCAATGCCGTAACCATGACAAGAGACTTCAATCGCTGGTGGGAAGTCACCAACAGAATCATGGTGAAGGTGATCAACAGGACTTTGCTGACTCTCACCCACTCCCACTTCGCGTCCAGGATATGTCCCTGAAACAATGGGACCTGCATCGCATAAAGGAACGTGATGCAATACCAGATCCACAGGACAGCCAGCAAAAATGTTTCCCGCTTCATAAACTGCTTGTTGATGTTGGAAGTAAACAGGCAGCCGATCAGAGTGGGCACGGCAATGACCGCCGCCACCGGGAACTTATACATGAAACCCCACGTGTATCGATGTGGGTTAAAGAAGGTAATCCACGTCCAGATCAAAATCCCGAAGTAGGGCCGAAAAAAGCTGATCGGGATGGAGATCGCGATGATAATGAACAGAATCAGGTCACGCATCGGGGTCTCCCAATGCGCCGCCGATGCCGACTGGGATGGGAACTTCTTGGGCGCCATAAGAACCGGACGGCGGAACGTTCAATGCGCGAAGCTCTTCGGCACGCAGAAACGTCCGGCCAAGATCGAAGGCAAAACGGGCGAGTGAACCATCGAAGCTGACCTGCAAGCGGCGCAGTTCGAAAAGATTGACCTGGGGAGTATTCGCGCCGGGAACGGTGGTTGCGGCGGAACGATATCCGCAGCGCGCAAGCATATTGAGGGCTGCAGTGCTGCAATCGGAGGCTTTGCCGAAGGGAAACGCAAAATCCAGGACGGGAATTCCCAGTATTTTCTCAAGAAGGCGTTTGGAGGCGCCAAGCTCCTGCTCCAATTCCTGGGGCGCCAACTGGCTCACCACCGGATGGGTGAGGGTGTGCGAGCCGAAGGCAACTCCCGCCTGGTGCATGGTGCGAATCTCATCCCATGTCAAAACGCGGCTGGAGAGCTTGTTTTGAGGCAGACCAATCTTATTCTCCAGCAAGGCGCAGCACTCGCGACGCTGTAAATTGGGAAGCGTACGCAGGAAGGCAACCACTTCGAGGGCCGCGCGCAAGCGATCCTCCGGGGAATTCAACTGGAAAAGCCAGGGGCCCTGGAGGTTGAGCTTGAGTTCGCCGCTGGGGGCCACAGCCATGGCCAGGAAAACGCGGTCATACCAGGCAACCTGGCCCGTCTCGACGGACTCGATAGTCAAATAAACCGTGGCGGGCAGGCGGTACTTTTGCAGAATCGGAAAGGCTACTGTGTAGGCGCTGCGATAGCCGTCGTCAAAGGTGATAGCGACTCCGGGCTCGGACTTCGCGCCGCTGCATAATTCGCGACACGCTTCCTCGATGGAAACTACCCGATAATTGTCGCGCAGGAAACACATTTGCGTTTCGAAGAGTTCGCGGGTGGGCGCAGCGCAGAGCGGATTTCCGGACTCGCCAATTCCGTGGTAGCACAGGATCACAAATTTGGGAGTCTTGACGCGTTCGAAGCGTGGAAACGGAAGTGAAGAGCCCGGGTGAATTTCATGGGACTGGGAGAGACGGCGGGCGAGATTCAAGGCTCCACTGTAGTGTATGCCCTTGATGACGAGTTCCCGCCAATCGAGCAGCGGCTTGCGCGGGATCGAAGCATCCACCCATCCCCGGCTCTCGGGCCGAAGGGCGGGGAGCCCGCCTGTTGAAGTGCGCTCAATCCGCACAAACACTCTCCAGAGACCGCTCCAAGTGCTGACGATGCCAAAGCTCTAAGGCCACCAGATACCAAAGAATCTCGCCGTAAAAGTGGGCGTCCTGGCCGCGGTGCAGCTGCAGCAAATGGTCCAGAAAGGCGGGGCGAAAGTAACCTCGCTGGCGGGTGCGTGAATCCGTCAAAACGTCCGAAACGAGCGTTTCCAGCCGGGGATCCTGCAGAAACCACAGCGCGACAGGCACACCAAAACCGTGTTTTTTCTTGTAAAGGACATCGTGCGGCAGGATTTCCTTCATGGCTTCTTTGAAGATGAAGCGCTTTTCAAAGCCCCGCATCTTCAACGCCGCGGGGACGCGTCCGGAAAGCTCAGCGAGCCTGTAATCGAGCAGCGGAAAGCGCGCGCGTACACCGGCCATCTCAGCAGTGCCCAGCACTTTGCGCAGATCATTGTCGGCCAACGTCATCTTGACGTCGAGATAAAGCAGCCTGTTCAGATCGCTTTCCGCCACAGCGGAACGAAAATGTTTTTCAGCAACGTTAAGCCATGTTTCGGGTGGAGCGCTGTCCAGCAGACCCTGCTCGAACATTTCCTCCGGCGGAGTGCTCAGCAGAAGATGGTAAGAAAAAATCCGCCGCGGAAGAGGAACGTTGGCTCGCCGGACGTAGCGCCGAGGCAGACTGAGGCGGCTCTCATTTTGTGGGAGCAAAGCGGCGATCGGTTCGATGACTCCCTTGCGGAGCCAGGCTGGCACATGTTGATACAACGCGAAGCGTTTGTCGGTCGCGTAACGCTCGTTGCCGGCGAAGAGTTCGTCTCCTCCATCTCCCGCAAGCAATGTGGTCACACCAGATTCGCGTGCCATGCGGGCACAGTGGTAGGCCCCAATGGCGGAAGAGTTCGCGAAGGGCTCGTCGTAATACTCCATGATCTTCGGAATAGCGTCGTACGTATCACGGGAAGTCAGGCTAAGTTCATGGTGGTTGGCGCGGAAATGCCTTGCTGTGGTGCGAGCAAAGCCAACCTCGCTGTAAACCGCCTCGGCAAAAAAAATCGAGTAGGTGTTGACGGGAGACTGCCGCTCATTCATGAAGGCAACCACACTGCTGCTATCCGTGCCCCCGCTCAAGTAGGCCCCCGTCTTTTCCGGAGCGAGATCGGTCAATTGACGATGGACCGCGGAGCGCATCCCTTCGCGGACTTCGTCCGCCCAGTGAGCGACGTCTCGATTGTCGCTCTCGCGATATTCGAGATCCCAGTAGCGAGTCTGGCGAATCTGCCCGGCTTCATACACCAGGCAAAACCCGGGGCGAATCTTGTCGATTCCCTGATAGATCACCATTGGAGCAGGGACGGCACTGAAAAGCATGTACTGCACAAGGGCGGCCGGATTGACTGTCGCCGGCGCTTCCTGGGTACTGCGAACGGCTCCTACGCGCGAAGCAAAAAGGATGCGGTCCCCTTCCTTGCGCCAATACAGACTGTTGACACCAAGGCGGTCAATCGCCAGCACTAAACGGCGGTGCTCTTCATCCCAGAGGGCGAAGGAGAAAACACCATCCAGCAGTTCGACGAAGGAAACTCCGCGCTCTCGATAGAGGCGGGCCAGCAATTCAGCGGATGTGAGGCCGGCGGGATCGTAATCTCCACCTTTGAGAGACTTTGTGAGTTCCTGGCGATTCAAGAGCTCTGCGTCTGCAGCGATACGAACGCCGGGAATACTGGCGACTTGCTGGAAGTGCCAGCGCTGCGCTACACCTAGCGCCACGGAATCATTGCCAGGCGCTATTTGACCGGTCTCGCCCGGCAAACTGAGAGCGGCGAGCATCGCTTTGATGCCCGCCGGACTGAGTGTCCGGCCCGGTTCGCAGATTCCACAAATGCCGCTCATCAGGTCCCTTTAAACTGCAAACATTTCTTTCCATTTACGAAACATCAGGACCGACCAAAGGTGCGCCGAGCGGTCATAGTGTCCGCGCTGATGCTGATTCCAGATCTTCCGGAGGAAACCAGGATCGAGAATTCCGTCGTTCGAATCGAAGAGCGTTTTCTCCGTCATTTCCTTGAGTTCCTCGCGGAACCATTGGCCCAGCGGAATGGCGAAGCCCTGCTTGCGGCGGTGAAGGATTTCGTCCGGAAGAATGGAAGACATAGCTTTCTTGAAAATGTACTTCCCGGAGCGGCCATTCAGTTTGAGGGAAGAGGGAATGCGCGCGACTTTTTCCATCAACTGGTGGTCGAGGAGGGGAGCTCGGACCTCCAGCGACACGGCCATGCTGGCGCGATCCACTTTCGCGAGGATGTCGTCTGTCAGGTACGTTTTGATGTCCAGGTATTGAATGCGCGAAAGGAGATCGTCAGTGTCTGCGCGATTATAGTGCTCGCGGAAAACCTCGATGGTGTTGTAACCACCGAGACTCTTTTGAAACTCGGGCGTAAACAGCCGCTGCTTTTCGTCGGGGCGGAAATAGGAAATCGAATTGAAATAACCTTCCAAGGGCGTTTGCGAGAGGCTCTGAAAAGTGGCCCTGCCGCGAACGATGCGCGGGGCCCAGGCAAGCGCGGGATACCAGCGGCCGAGCGGACCAAACACGGCCGACCTTACGAATTGCGGCACGTTGCTCCGCAGGCGGTTTTCATAGTAGTCCAGCATGTATCGGCGATAGCCAGCGAGATTTTCGTCGCCTCCGTCACCGCCAAGAGCGACGGTCACGTGGCGCCGCGCCACCCGGGAAACGTAGTACGTGGGAATAGCAGAGGAATCCGCGAACGGTTCGTCATAGTGCCAGACCAACTTCTCCATGACCTCCAGCGCGCTGGGCCGCACCGTTTCTTCGTGATGCTCCGAATGGAAGAGATTCGCAACTTCCCGGGCGTGCCCGGACTCATCGAATTCTTTTTCTTCAAATCCGATCGAGCAGGTTGTGACGGGCCGCTTCATGAGGCGGCTCATCGTGCCGACGACCGCGGAAGAATCGATGCCGCCGCTCAAGAAAGCGCCGAGCGGTACGTCGCTCATCAGGCGCACCCGGGTTGCTTCGCACAATTCGTGGCGCAGTAGTTCGCACCATTCATCCTCGGTGCGATTTTCCACTTCGGCGAAGGAAAGATCCCAATAGCAGACTTCGCGAATGTTTCCGTTCGAAGCCACCAAATAGTGCCCCGGTCGAACTTTGCGGGCTGCGCGATAGATGGTCTTGGGCGCCGGAATATAGCCGCACGAAAAGTAGTCGCAGAGCGCTTCCCGGTCGATCTCGCGGGACATCCCGCCGGCGGCAAGCAACACTTTCAACTCGGAGCCGAAGATGATGCGCTTGGAGTCCGCCGCATAGAACAGCGGTTTCTTGCCCACTCGGTCCCGCGCCAGCAGGAGCTTTCTCTCTTGCGAGTCCCAGAGGGCGATGGCAAACATTCCCCGGAGCATTCGAAAACAGTTCGCACCATATTCCTCGTACAGGTGAACGATCGTCTCGGTATCCGAACGTGTGGCAAAGCGGTGGCCGCGGCTCTCCAGTTCACGCCGCAGTTCGGGGTAGTTGTAGATCTCCCCGTTCAACATGACCCAGAGGCGGCCGTCCTCGTTGGAGATTGGCTGGTGTCCACCGGCCAGATCGATGATGCTGAGTCTGCGGAATCCCAAGCCAATGCCTTCGCCGCAATAGATGCCCTCGTCATCCGGGCCACGATGAACGATAGTCTCGTTCATCCGGTGGACGACTTCCTGGGGGAACGGCTCCCGGCGCTCAAATTCGAAGATGCCGCTAATTCCGCACATGTGCGGTTTCCGTCCTTACGGCCGCGATCCCGCGGCGTGCAGTGAGATCAAGATAAAAGCTGCGGTATGTCTCCAGCATGCGGCTCAAGCTGAACGACTCGATAGCCCGGTTCCTAGCCGCCGTGCCCAACTGGTGAATGAGGGCTGGATCCCGCGCCAGGAGCTTCAGCTTGCTCGCAAGCCATTCGGCGTCTCCCGGTGTAAATAAGCAGCCGCTAACATCGTTTTCTATGATTTCTGGATTGCCGCCGACATTTGTTGCGAGGACCGGCAAGCCACAGGCCATGGCTTCCAGCAAAGTATTGGACATCCCTTCCCCGAGCGAGGGAAGCACGAAAACGTCCATGGCGTTCAGCATCTCGGGGACGCGGCTGGAATCGCCTGCGAAACAAACTCGGCCTTCAAGAGCATCCGTGGCCCGGCCATGGAGTCTTTCACGCTCGGGTCCCGAACCAACCAGCAGAACACGCACGTCAATCCCACTTGCGGATAGCAGCGCGGCCGCTTTGAGCAGCGTCTGGTGATCCTTGATCGCCACCAATCGTCCAACGGCGCCAACTACGAAAGATTCCTCGGGCAAACCCAATTCTTTGCGCACCACGGTTCGCGTTTCTCTGCGGGGTGCAAAACGCTGGGTATCCACGCCGTTGTAAATCACGCCGATGCGCTCGGGGCGGATCCAAGCTTGGCACGCGTGAAAATCGCGCAGTTCGCGAGTGACGGCGAAAACTGCATCCGCCATGGCGTAAGCTGCGCGCCGAAAGAGACGGCGGCGCACGGGCAGGCCAGCGAACATGTCGATTTCATATCCGTGCTCGCTATGAATGACCACAGGAACGCCTGCCAGTTTGGCCGCCGCCACCGCTTCGATCGCTCCCCAATTGCGCGTGTGCACGATATGAGGGCGGTATCGGCGCATGATGCGTGCCAGCCGGAAAAGCGGGAATTGCAACTTGAGGTCAGAGCTTCCCGCAAAATACATTTTTTCCTCGGAAAAGGACGATCGCACAAAGTCTGCATCCAAACCCCGGGTAGTACAGATCCGGTGTTCGAACCCCTCGCCGAGGCCGGCGATAAGTTTCAGAATTCCCATCTCCGCGCCGCCGCGGCCCATGTAGCTGATGACATGCAGAATACGCAAACGATTGGCATCCTTGGAAGGCGTGCCGGTAGGGACGGCATGCGAGGTAAAATGGCGTTCGATTTCAGGTTGGGTCTGCATTTTCAGAGAATCCGCACCGCGCGGGCCGGTTACCGGCGATTCAAAGGCGCTCAGTTCCGGTCATGGAATCCAGCGTACCACTCGCGGTCCCAACCTCTTCGTTAGCCACAACGGCAGGTGGCTCCAGACCTGGGTCGCAACTTCAAATTTGGGATTGGCAGGGGAAAAGTTTGGAGCGTTCTTGCGCTTGACCAGAAATACCTGGTAGTCCAGGTCCGTGATCTTGGGATTCCACTTCTTCTTGAAGGCGTACGCTCCGGTGCCTTTCTTGCTGCGTCCGAAATCAAAGGTGTTCATGCCGGATTGGGCCGCAAACTTGATGAGCTCCCACCATAGGAAATTATTGGCGGCCAGGGTGCGCGCCAGCGGCAGGCCTCCGATGTAGTACGGGTGCATGGTATCGCGAAAGAGAAAAGACACCGCACTTGCCACGGGTTCGGAACCCGCATACACAACGAGCACATCGATCTGCTTGCCAAACTCCTCGAGAAGATTCACGAAAAGCGCCCGAGGAAACACCGGTGTGCCCAGACGGCGCATGTTAATCGTAAAGAGCTTGTAGAATTCGTCCAGAAGTTCCGGACCGCGCCGCACGTGCAGGTCTGCCTTTTCAGCCTTGCGAATCATGTAACGGATATCTTTGGGAAGTCCCTTCAGTACCGCTTCCGGGTCCTTCGAGAGAGCCATCGAAAAGCTGGAATAGCGCGGATTGGGAACAAATCCCGGCAGCGTCCCGCCGACAGGATTCCGTAATTCGAAATAGTCTACCTGCTGCTCTTGCGCCTGCCGTTTGAGGAATTCGAGCAGGACCTTTTCAGCCTCGGGGTCCTCGGCGCAAATGCCACCGTAGGAAGCCAATGGAGATGAGACTAGACACCGGCCCACCATCCAATTCGATACCATGAATACAGGTGCAACCGCGACGATTCGCCCATCGCGCTCGCCGAAAACATACTGGGCCTGATGATCAAATGTTTTTTCGACAACCCGCTTCCACGCCACTTGGTGGAAAAAGGTCCCCTCGGGATGCTCCAAAACGAAGCGATCCCAGCGCTCCGCATCCTGACTCTCAAACGCGCGAACCACAACCGGCGCGGGAGAAGCAGGAGGATCGGTAATCGGGGAATTCGCCGCCTGAACGCTAAGTGATGTCATCTTTCATTCCGTGGGGAGAACCCTGATTGCCCGCCGCGCGCGCCGGCGAGGCATGCTCGTACTTTTCAAACAACCAGGACTCTTCCACTCCCAGGTAGCCGCAAAGCCTCTGCCGCTGCTCTGGCGAGGGCTCGCGATAGCCGTGAATGATCTTGCTCAGGATGCTCTCGTCGATCCCCAGCTCGCGAGCCAGGAAGTTCTGCCGAACTGCGCTGCGAAAGAGTTGTAATTTTAAGTTTGGATACATCGCATCGCCTCAAACTGCCCAATACAGCCGACGCCGTATCGGAGACTGTCCATATCCAAGTCGGAACGAATAGGGACCTTGCTGAAAATTCGTGTCAGCTCTTGCCGGAACCGTAACCATATCCGTCGTAGTCCTTCCCACTGACATCGGTGGCATTAAATACCACACCGAGTAATTTCTTTGGATCCAACGCTCCTGCAGTCTTCTGCAGCGTTTCCCGCTGCCCGTGGTGCGCCCGCACCACCATCACAACACCGTCGCAAGCCGCGCTGATCAGCTCGAAATCGGCCAGAGGGAGAATCGGCGGCGTATCGATAAGGATGAGCTTGAAGAGATCGCTGCAGCGCCCCATGAATTCCTGCCAGCGCGAGCCGATGAACAGTTCCGGTGGAGATGACAAAACGGTCCCGGCAGGCAAAACGAACAAGTTCTTTTGATTGGTCGAAACGATGGCTTCGTCCGGGCTAACATCACCCGCCAGAACTTCCGCCAATCCAGGTGTGCTCGGATGGTCAAGCATCGATGTAAGCCCGCAGGTCCGCAGATCAGCATCAATGACCAGCACGCGTTGCTGAGGAAGTTGCGCGTAGCACAAACCTAGATTCATGGTTGTCAAAGTCTTGCCTTCGCCCGGCAGTGAGCTGGTGATCGCGATCGACTTCAAGCCGGTTTTTGCCTGGGCGCGCATCAGTCTCGTGCGCAATCCACGGTAGGCCTCTAAGGCTGCCCTTGATGCTTCACCCTGATGGAGGACTAGTCGTGCGGCGTTCCCATTTCCGACGTGAACTTGCCGGCATTGGCTTAGACGCGTGTCCGCCAACTGCGTGTCGGAACCTGGCCCGTGCTTGAGCGACTCCAGCAACTCCTTGACGTCCATGTCCTGGTTCACAAGCTTCTGCTGCGCCCACTGATTTGCCTTCTGCGTTTCGTTGAAGAACTTGCTCATTTATAACTCCAGGGTGGAATTGCGGCGCAGCTTCATGGCTTGAACCAAAACGTCGACAGCCGATTCGATGACCTTGTCGCCGGCAGGGTCTTTTTCGTGCACCGCGTTCACCGCCACTGCGACTTGTTCCTTGATGCTCATCTCGGAACGGGCTTCATTTACCTCGGGCACGAGAGCACGGCGCCTCTTCATGGCTTGAACCAGCAGGTCAAGCGCCGACCCGATGACTGCATCTCCTGCAGCCCCTTTCCCGGCAGTCCCGTTCCCGGAAACAGTACTCTTCTCCTCAATCGCTGGCTCGATGTGGGTCTCGTTCAATCCAAGCTCGGACGCTGCCTCTTTTACGATGACTAGATCGATGACCGGCCGGTGCGCCTTGCAACCGATGGCCAGGCATGCATCGCAAAGCAAGTTCACGAGTCGGGGAACGCCCTCGGTAAGCCGCACAATCTCCTCGAGCACCGGGGTGGGAAATGGAGAAGTAGTACCGCGAAAACCCGCGGAATGCAGCCGCTCGGCGATGTACGCGCGCACCTCGGGCAAACTCAATGGCCGAAGCGAGCAACTGCTCGCGACTCGCTGCCGGAGTGCACGCAATTCGGGCTTCCGGAGTATGCCGAGAAGTTCTGGCTGACCACACAAGACGATCTGCAACAGTTTTTCCTGGTAGGTATCCGCGTTGCTCAGTAGGCGAATTTCTTCCAGGAGCTCGGGCGTCAGCAAATGCGCCTCGTCCACCAACAGGAGCGATGTGCCGCCCTTTCTTTGTGTCTCTAGGAGCATCCGCTGAAGAGCGGAGAGACGCGCCGGCTTGCTTGTTGATGTGCACGGAATCTCAAATTCCGAGAGGAGCATTTCCAGGAATTCCTCGCGGCTGAGAGTCGGGTTAAGAATGAATGCCGAAGAAATTGGGTGATTGGTCGCGGCTCTCTCCGTGAGGATTTGCAGAGCCGTGTGAACAACCGTCGTCTTGCCGGTCCCGATCGGACCGGTCAGCAGGACAAAGCCCTTGCGGCGCATGACTGCCTCAACCAGCGTCGCCAGCGCGGCCGCATGTGGTTCTGCGAGGTGAAAGAACCTCGGATCCGAAGTGAGCCGAAAAGGCTCTTCGCGAAGGTGGTAGAAGGTGGTATACATATGCGTTCTACGAAACGAACCGAGAAATCGCCAGGCCGAATGCGACGGCGGCGACGGCGGTGCCGGCCGTCAAGCTCGCGATCCGCCAAAGGGCCCAGGCGTGTTCCTTATCGCTGGTGATCATTGGAATTCCAGCGAGCACTGGCTTACCGAAGATTTGCGCTGCTTCCCTCTCGTGCCTCACAGATTCATCGCTGACCTCGACGAGGAAAGCCACACCAACTCCACACAGCAGTCCGAAAAACAGTCCACCGATGATCATGATTCCGCGCCTTGGTCCCGCAGGCCCATCGGGTGGAATGGCTGGGTCCAATACCTCGAAGCGCTCTCCGGCTTGATGCGTTTCCAGCTCGCCTGCCATCACCGCGTCCAGCTTCTTGGCCTGGAGCTGGTTATAGTGGTTCCTCAGCGTGTCGTAATCACGCATCAGCCCGGCGATCTGTTGTTCGAACACCGGAACCTGCTGCAGCTTGCCAACGTGGTATTGGATCTGCTTTTCGAGTTCAGCCTGGATCTTGGTTTGGTCCTCGATGTCTTGGTCGAGTTTGTTTACTTCGGCTTCTACGACTGGATTGTGAGCCTGCTGTGTCGGAGTACTCAATTGCGGGTCCAGAGCGTCTGGTCCGGTTTTCTCACTTTCCGCCTTGGCTTTCAATTGATTGATTTCATTGCGCAGCTTGCGAACATCCGGATAATTTGGGCCGTAGCGAACCTGCATGTCCTTTAGCTGCAGTTCTAACTTCTGCAGCTGCGCCTGATAAGGAGATTTGGAGGCAGTCGCCTGCTGATCGAGATCGATCGTCTGCGCTGACATTCCAGCCATGGATTGGATATAGACCTTGCTCTGGCGATCGCGGTTCACCTGATCCTGGCTGTTCCGCAACTGATCCCTAAGGGTGTTCATGGCTTCCAGGTGATACTGCTTGGACTCTGGTAGATCCATGATGTAGCGGCTCTTGACGTCCTGCAAAAGGTGCTCTTTCTCTTCGAGTTGACGTTTCGTTTCTTGCAATTCGGTTTCGAGGAACTGGGACGTTCCATTGAAATGCTGCTGGCGGGCTTTGAGGTTCCGCTCGATGAACAACGATGCGAGGCGATTGGCAACGCGCGCCACTTGATTTTGATTCGTGTCCGTGAATGCGATGCGAAACGCGCTAAGCCGCTGTCCTCCAGAGTCCACTACCTCAATGGTCGTCGACTTCTGCATGCGGGAGACGAGCTCCTGTTCGGACACCTTGTCTCGCACTTCGGGGTAGAGACCCATCTCCTTCGTCAGCAGCCCGAGCTGCGTCGGGGACATGACTTCCTGGCGGATCGTGGAGAGACGATCGGCGACAGTACCGCTCACGCTCGTCGGAACGACGCTGTCGGGTACCTTTTGAGGGTCGACCAGAATGACAGTTTCTGCTCGGTAGATGCTCGGGAGCCGCAACGCAACCACTGCAATACAGACCGAAATACCCAAGGTAAGCAGGATAATCCACAATTTGCGGCGGCGGGCCAGATCTAAGTACTCTCGAATCTGCGCGTTAATCCCCGCATCGCCGGAGGCGGTGAAGGCTGGTTGCTCGTTCAAAGATCTTCCTCCAAGTCGCTGCTCGCTCTGTCAACAAATTTCCGACACTGCTCTTCTAGCAAGCTGTCTTCCAGAGATTCGAGGAGGAACTTTGTTGCTCTTTAAAATTAAATAGCCCATTATCATATACTTACGGAAAGAGAGCCCACTCAACTTTACGGTGGTCGGATGCGCAGGTTCGACCAAGGGAAACCCAGTTCCCATATGTCTCTCGATCTTCCATTCGAGGCTTAATCTCCAGATAAAGGAATGAGTTAGGCTCAGGGAGCCAGGATGGGACCTGGGATCGGGCAGCCGCTGGCAGACTCGACTGCAAAATCATCTACCGACAGAGATTATGCGAATTACTTAGTTGGCTACGCGACCGGGTTGCCAGCGCAGTCCGAAAGAATAGATATTCCGATTGCCGATGAACAGGTTATTCGTGTTCGCGGATTGATTCTTCCGGTAGTAATCGAAAGTGGCAAAAAGACCAGCTCTGGGCGCCAGCAAAAATTGCACATCGGATGTTGCATACCAACCAGAGACTCCTCCAGATTGAACCTGTCGCAGATAGCCGCCTCCGGCGGACCAGTTAAGCCTGGTGCTAATTTGATTTTGGTACGAGAGGTCGACGCGATCCGCATATTGATTGGCGATCAATCCGTTCGAGAGTGTGTCTCCGCGTGAGTAGTTGAGATTCAGGGAAGATCGCCGCAATCGCTTTTCCAATCCGAAAGTTCCGTAAACAAACCACTGTCTACTGTTCTGACCCAGCGCAGAAGTTGTGACCCCTAATGAACCTCTCGCGAACAAGGTCGCGCTCAGTTGGCGTCCCGCAATGCCAGCGATGGTGTGAAAAATTGTGTCGGTCGGCGAGCCGGTCGTCGAATTCCCCAGCCCCGTCTCATGGAGAAGTTGGCCCGTATATTGGATACCGACTGTCTGCCTCTCGCTCATACGGTAGTTCCAAACCATACTGCCGCCGTAGGACGAACCGCGGGTGAGGTTCGCATGCGTTCCAGCCTCCGAAAAAGTATAGTTCGGAGTGATGGCAATCGATGATCGCCTGGACAAAGCGTACGCCACGGACATATTGGCATTGTTCGAGAGCCAGCGACTGGGCCCATCGAGGAAATTGTTGGTGGCCACGCCCGAGGCAACCGTGTTCACATCGAGATACGACAAACCAATCGACTGCTGGGTATAGTAGTAACGAAAGCCATCGCTGAATCTTATGTTCCATCGTGGACGGGTGTAAATCAGCCAGTCCAAACTGGTATTCTGATTTGAAAAATTACCAACAACCTGTCCTTGGGAGATAGCCATACTCGGCTGGTATTGGAGAGCTAGCCTGGTAGTGCCAATCTTGTGATCGTAGACCACGGTAGTCTGGAAAACGGCCGCTGCATACGAAGCGCCGGGCGCCGTCTTCGTTCCCTCAAACTGGTCCATAATTCCGCTGACTCCCGCCGAGGGGATGTATAGGCTGCCCCAGCCAATGCCTTCTCGGTTTCCAGCCAATAATCCGGAAGTTCCGATTTGCCGGATATACGAATCCGCCCAGGCCAGCGCATAAGGACTTGCGGGCTCAGCATCTTTGCGGTCTTTATCCTTTGAAGCGTCCAGTGCCGCAGGCTTCTCTTTTCCGGTGGCCTGACCTGTTTCTTGCGCCGATCCCAAATTCGGCAGCAAAAAAGTCTCAAGGACCAGGAAGAAGATCAGCCAGATACTTATACGAAGATGTTTCTTGTCCAGCATGTTTCTCACTCACCTCGCAGAATTCGACGGAAGCAACACACCATCAAGGAACAACAACCACGTCACCGGGCTGGAGCGTTACGTTTTCGCTTTTACCCGCTACTGCTTTCTTATAGTGGAATGGGATGCGTATCTTTTTGCCATTCTGTTCGCGGAGAATATAAATGGAGTCCGCTTTTGCAAATGGTCCAACTCCTCCAGCCACGGCCAGCAACTCCAGTGCCGTCATATCCCCGTTGAGACCATACGTTCCCTGATGTCCGACCTCGCCAACCAGATAAACTTTTCGGCTGCGGATTGCTCGAACGATGACCGTGACTTGCGGTTCGTTGACAAAGTTCTTGAGCTTGTCCATCAGGACATTCTGCAATTCCTCGGTCTTCAGTCCCACCGCCTTCACATCATTTACCAGAGGCAGCGTGATCATTCCGTCCGGCCGGACAACGACTACAGTCGAGAGTTCCGGCTCGCGCCATACGGAGATCTGAAGGTCGTCTTCGACTCCGATGATATACGTCAGTCTTTGTTCGGGAGTCAGCGCCGATTGCGGTACCGATTCCGGCTTTGCGCCCTTGTCCGTCGGCTGTTTTTCGTCTTTATCTCTGTCGTTCTGGTCATCTGCCGGAGTATGAATCGCGCCAGACTGCGCCGATTGTCGATACGCTGGAGAAAGATTTTCAGACGACGCCAGCAGCACCGAAACCGGGAAGCTGAGCATGAGGATAACCGCTACCGCTCCAATGAAGTGTCGAGAAGACAATCGCTACCTCCGTTCCACATTAGATAAGGTCAAGAGCAATGTTCCAGCCAAAGGTTCTCTGCTCGTATCTATTGAAGCGATGGCGTTTAGTGGACACTCGCAGCGTGCGCCCAGCACCACCGGAAACCAGTTTCCCGAATTATGAAGTCGTCTCCACGACTCGGGAAGCCAGCCTCCTAGAGATCGAAGAACCGAGAATCCCCTAGAGATCGAATCGTTCTCTCCGGCGACCAAGTACGGCGAGCATCTTTCGCGCCCTCTCGTTTGGACCCCGCCAGCAGCCTCTCAACTCGCTGCAATGCCGCAAACAACAAAATCAGCGCGTGGTATCCGATAGACCAAACCGCAAGCAGCATAGTATCTGTGGTGCGTCGCGGCTGACTCTGATAGGCCATATCTTGTGTCCTCAAAACTTACTGAGGTGCTCCTCCGAAATCCGGCAGGTTCCCTGCTCCACTGTCGCTATTTCGCTCCGCGCTGCCACAATACAACTTTCGCGGTCTCAAAAAGAATTGCGAGATCCAGCGTCAGAGAGAGGTGTTTGATGTAGAAAAGATCGTATTCGAGCTTCGTCTTTGCCTCTTCGATGCTAGCCCCGTATTGATACTTCACTTGGGCCCAGCCCGTAATTCCCGGACGAACCGAATATCGCAAGGCATAAAATGGCGTCGCAATCTCGATCAACCGGCAAAAGATCGCTCGCTCAGGTCGCGGCCCCACAAAACTCATTTCACCCCGCAGTACGTTCACCACCTGTGGAAGCTCGTCTAGACGCAGTTTGCGGATGATGCGACCCACCCGCGTGACGCGTTGATCGCCATCCGCGGCCCACTTGGGGCCATGCTCCTCGGCATCGTGCCGCATCGAACGAAACTTCAGGATTTGGAACGGGCGTCCGCCCAATCCGATTCGCTCCTGACGGAAGAGCATCGGACTGCCCGACTCCAGCCAAATCGCGAGCGCCACGATTCCCATGATTGGCAAGGTAAAGATGAGGAGGAGCAGCGAGGCCAGAACATCCAGCATGCGCTTTGCGGCGAGCAAGAGTGAGGACTTGCGAAAACCTTCCGACAGGATCATCCAGCTCGGCGACAAATGCTCCAGACGAATTCGCCCGTCAATCTGTTCGCTCACCGTGTGAGCATCTTCCACCGCTACGCCGGCGAACTTTAGCTGAAGGAGTTCTCGTAAGGGCGTCTGACCACGCCTCTCTTTGAGGGAAAGCACGATGCGATCGATCTTCTCTCGAGCTGTTATCTCTTCTAGGTCCCTCGTCGCACCGATGATGCCGGGATTGACTAATGACTTGCCAATGTTCTCTCCACGCTCATCGAGAAAACCCACGACCTTGAGGTGGAGTTCAGGACGGTGGAGGATCTCACGAACCAAAGAAATCCCGAGCGGCCCCGTGCCGACGACGAGAACGCGCTGCTGTCTTGGCAAAAGAAAGTCAGCTTCAAGCAAGACCAGGCGCCAGCATAGCAGGAACAGGAGGACCGTTGGCGCGGAGAGGACAGCAATTCCCCGCCCAAGACTGTGGTCCGGGATTAGGTAACAAAGAATCGCGAGAATGACCCAGGCAGTTCCCACAGCCTGGAAAAGATAAACAAACAACTCACTGCGCCGATTCACCACCCGCGATGCATAGAGATCATTGTAATAGAGAGATATCCCACATGTTGCTAACACAATACCGAATCGAAAGGGCATGTCGGGCAGGCGGAGATAGCGCAACACGGAGTGGTAACCATGTAAACGAATCAAAATCGCCAAGCAAAGACCGAGCGCGATCAGACATGCGTCGCCGACAATCAGTACTTTGGTTGTCATCGGAATCTTTTGGCCACCAATTTTCAGCATGGGTTCTTTTGGGCTACGATAGGTAGTAAGGTCGGTTCCGCCAGATGGATTCTCAATCGCTTCGAATCTTGGATAAGGAGACAAGCCCTTCGATGGCACACCAGCCCCTCAACCATGCATGGAGAGAAGGCAACTCACCATCCAAAGAGACATCCTAGATTCCTCGTACCAAGACATCTCTAAGTATATTTATTGTCAATAGTTTATAGAATCTCATGGGTGGCAGACGAACTGTCTCACGACCTCCCAGTTTCTTTTCCAGGGAAACGACTTACTCACATGGGAAATATTTGTTCCAGGGCAAACTCCCTGCGTGGACGGGTGCAACATTGTTACTCCGGATTGAAATTGAAGGACTTAGCGGGAGATTTTGGCGTAAATTGTTCCCAAGTTCCCGCCAATGGAGGCACGGGATTGTCGACGAGGTCGCCAATGTTGGACTCAAGATTCGCTTAGTACTGCAACGTTTTGCTAAGTTCACTCTTATGAATAACATAGACACATAAGGCGCTTTGGCAGATAGCGTGCTTTCTAAGTCTATGAGCCCGCTTCCATGACAGGAGAGGTGTGGTGTACTCCGGTCGTTCACGATTGGAGCGATGGCTTCGAACTCTGCATATCAGGCTCCTCGGAGCCAAGTGACAGCGGACTTCCTTCAAAGTGTCCCAAAAATGGCCAATCTAGTTCGGCGCGCAGAAGTCGATGGGGAGAAAGCAACCCTTACCGCTTTTCTATCAAGCTATCTCTCGCCGGATGCGAACGAGGCCCGTTACGAGTGGTTATACTGCAAGAATCCCGAAGGAATGGCACGAGTGTGGGTTGCCTGCGAGCTGGAGACTGGCATGATTATCGGAGTCGCGGCAGCATTCCCCCGGCGAATCCACCGCCACGGAAAAGAGGTGCGGGGCTACGTCCTGGGTGATTTTTGTATTCATCCGGATTATCGCAGTCTCGGGCCCGCGCTGGCTCTGCAAAGAAGCTCTCTTGAGGATCTCTCCAGGGAAGGCGCGGGATTTGTATTTGACTTTCCCAGTACTTCGATGCTGGCAATCTACAAACGCCTTCGAATCGAACCTCAGGAATCAGTGATCCGATTCGCCAAGCCTTTGCGAGCGAATCGCCAGATCCACCTGCGAATTCCCAACGAAGCGGCCCGGAGCAGTCTGGCGGTCGTTGCTAATGCGGCATTGCGTTTACGTGATGTTGGCCTGAAGCGATCGAGCGCATGGACAATTTCGGAAGAGACCGGACCGTGCGGTGAAGAGTTCACGCTGGCAACTCAGCGGTGGGCCCTCCGAATGGATGTATGCGCTGGGCGCAACGCCGATTATCTGAATTGGCGATTCTTGCAGCATCCGCAACGACGCTACCAATTCCTGACGGCTCGTAAGGACGGCAGGCTTTGTGGCTTTCTGATTTATCATTGGTCCGGAGAGGATGCGACCGTTGTTGATCTCTTCGCGGAAGGAGACCCGGTCTGTAAGGCGCTGCTCGTTGAGACGATTGCGATCATGCGGCGCAAGAACGTCAACACCCTGAGCGCTCCGTTTCTCGCTTCGCATGCCGGCCGAGAGATTCTTGAAGATTGCGGATTCCAGCCGCGGGAGTCGACTCCTGTCGTCTTGCTTACCTTGCCCTGGGCGGCGAATCGCCAAGACGATCAGGACACCAATCACTGGTATCTAACGCATGGAGACAGAGAAAGTTAGCATCGAGGACGAAGGAATGGATCAGACCACGACAGGCTCAATCGAACAGAGAATTCACGCGTTTCTACTGGAAAAATTCCCGCTCGCACGGAAGTCTGGTGTTGGCAAAGACACGGCCCTGCTTGAAAAGGGAATCCTGGATTCCCTTGGAATTCTGGATGTAGTGAGTTTTCTCGAGACCGAATTCTCGATGGTGGTCAGCGATGATGAGCTGGTACCGGAAAATTTTCATACACCCGGCACTCTCTCTGCGTTCGTCCTGAAAAAGACTGGAAAGAGTGCATGAGCCTTCCTTTGGCAAAGACCGAAGATCAAATCACCGGATCGGTGCCCGCCGATTTCACGGCGCGCGAAGCGGGAGTTCCCCCTCACGTACGTGTCTACTCGGGATTGGAGGAACTACCCGAGTCTGTCCTGAATCTTTTCGAGGAAGCCGGGCGCCAAAGCATCTTCTTGGCCCTACCTTGGTTTCAAAATTTCATTCAGACGGCGATGGCCCCTGAAGATCGCGTGCGGATTTATTGTGCCACAGCAGTAGGTCGGCAAGGAACGCCCGCAGGAATGCTGCTAATGCGCGGCTCGAACAATTCGAACTCATTCTTTTCCCCCCGAAAGCTTGAGGCACTGGCCAACTACTACAGCTGTTTTTACGCACCGCACCTCGCTGTCTCCGCGAGTGAATCACGCGAAACCATTCGGGCCCTCACACTAGCGATGGCCCAGGAAAATCCACGTTGGGACGCCGTCGAGGTCAAACCAATGGACCTCAACTCGACAGAATTTCCCGAACTCGTCGAAGCGTTTAAGGCAGCCGGCTTCATCGTGCAAACATTCTTTTCTTTTGGCAACTGGTACCTGCCCGTGAACGGGCGGAGTTTCGCACAATACACGGAAAGCCTGCCTTCGGTGCTGAAAAACACACTGAACCGCAAAAGAAAAAAACTGGAAAAGACCGGACGGGCGAAAATAGAAATCGTGACCGGGGGGCAAGGTCTTGATGCTGCGATTGATGCCTATATGAAAGTTTATCTCTCAAGCTGGAAACGGCCGGAGCTTTACCCGCAATTCATTCCAGGACTCATCCGCATGTGCGCGGCAATGGGAGCGTTGCGCATGGGAATCATCTACGTGGACGGCGAGCCGGCGGCAGTTCAGCTTTGGATCGTTCACCACGGAAACGCGTTGATCTACAAGCTCGCCTACGACGAACGTTTCGGGGAATTGTCCGTGGGCACGATTCTCTCCGCCACGCTCTTCCAGCATGCTCTGGACGTGGACAAGGTCATCGAGGTGGATTACCTGTCCGGAGACGATGCGTACAAGAAGGATTGGATGTCTCAACGGCGGGAGCGCTGGGGAATTTTGGCGCTGAGCTCCCGCACACCGCGGGGCATTCTGGCCATCGCGCGGCACGTCGGTGGACGCGCCGTGAAGCGCGCAGCCATGTCGTTTGCTAACCCATTCCGGCGCGGCAAATCGCGGAACAGCACTGCATAAGCAGAAATCGCTGAATCAAAGGAGAAAAGGTTTTGGAATAGTCGCTATGGACTTCCTGATTTGGCATCTATTGCGTGAGAGCGCCCGGCGTTCGCCGGAAAAAGAAGCCCTCGCCCACGGAGAAGAGCGGCTGCATTACGGTCAAGTCGCACGCCGTGTCGACGGACTCGCCGTTGGATTGCGAAGCGCCGGACTCCGCCGCGGCGACAGAATGGGCATCTATCTGGAAGCCTCCGTTCCCCAGGTCATCTCCATCTTCGGCATTTCGCGCGCGGAGGCTGTCTATGTTCCCATCAACGCACTTTTGCACGCCGAGCAGGTAATGCACATCGCTCGCGATTGCGGGATGAAAGGTCTGATTACCACGGCTGCGAAACTCGCTTCGCTTTCTGAGGTGCTCCCACAAATCCCCTCGCTTGAGTTTCTAGTTGTGGTCGGTTCTGGAGAAGTGACGGCGCAACTCACGGTTCACCCTTTCGAGGAGTTCTGCGCCCGGACTCTCCCAGCAGACTGGCGCGAGATGAGCATCGAAAAGGATCTAGCGGCCATCCTCTACACCTCCGGTTCAACAGGCAAGCCTAAAGGCGTGATGCTGAGTCATGCGAACGTCGTCGCCGGCAGCCGGATC
>Ga0209118_1000148_pt1 | contig 46093 bp, 45 predicted proteins | sample BlaSpr_A8_Ref_M1_FD_187988 | JGI IMG/M metagenome (GOLD analysis project Ga0209118, IMG submission 187988) | Forest soil microbial communities from Thunder Bay, Ontario, Canada - Black Spruce, Ontario site 2_A8_Ref_M1 (SPAdes) (version 2) | ecosystem: Environmental > Terrestrial > Soil > Boreal... | reverse complement strand
TTCCGCTTGCCGCTCCACTTGTACTTCCAGCCAGCGGGCTTCCCCCGAAGCGAACAATTCCGCAGGCACGCCATTGGCGCTGTTGGCTCCCAGCAAGACCGTGTAGTTGCCGTGGGCATCGGGGGTCACGTTCTGTGTCTCGATCCACAGCGCGGCACCGCCGGTCTGTTGCGCATGAAGAGCAAAGGTCACGCCGACGGGCCCCGCCATCGGGCGGTCCTGGGCATCCAGCAGCGTGCCGCTGAATTTGATGAGCCGGGGAACCTCGGCCGCTGAAGCTGATGGAGCGGGAGATGCCGTGCTCTGATTTGCGGAATCGGGCGACTGCGCCAGCAGTGTCGGTGCAAGAAACAGAGACACCACGAGCACTGCAGCCGAGATGGGAAAGGGTTTCATCGCATTCCTCCATGGCAAACGAAACGGCTCGGTACGCCCGGAAAATCCTAGACGTAAACGGGGCCCAAGTTACCGCGTTGCCGTTCCAAAGAGCACGGGGACGATGCGGGAACGGACGTGCCGCGGATTCTAGCACACAGTCAAAAATGAAATACAAGGGCAAATACGGAGAGTAAAGGATGGCGTACTGGTGCTGCTAAAACTACCTAGCTTTGTTGGGAATGGCCGGTGGCACATCCATTGAAGGCCGATTCCAGCATCTGAACGCGTCGGTACCGCTTGCGAGAGGTGAACCACAATTCCGATTTAGCGAAGCAGCAGGATTTGCTTCTTTGGCTGCGGACCAATCAATTGATGCTGGCGGGACAAACGGGAACAGACGTAGGAACGGGCCTGACGCAGGGGCAGCCCTACGATCCGGATTCAAGTAATCCACGCCATGATGGACCTCTGAACTGCGGTTTGCCTACGCGAGCGCTGACACTAGAAATAACAATAACGGGTTCCTTGTATAGAGATAAGGATTATATGACGGTTAAGAGGCGGGAAAGAATGAGGGGGAAAGACGAGGAAGAGTGAAGTTACTGGTCAGTGCGGTCGCCGGTTGACACTTTTCTTTCGCGCTGCGGCAGCACGCGCACGCCCAAGTGCACGAATGACCGCTGCCAACGTTTCTTCCTCTTTTAGCCCAACCAATTCGGTAGCAGTTGCGATCAACTCTGCGCGTTGTTCTTTCGTGAGCGACGGGCACTTGCCGTTCAAAAGCCGATCCAGCCTGAGACGCGCGTTACGAAGCGATGAATTCCAATTGTGGGTTTCGGCAATATCATCCACGCGACGGTCAAATCTTTGCAGATCACGCAGGTTTCTAGTCAAACGCCTGATTGAGACGGAGAGGGACCTAGCCGTCTTGTAGTCGCTCGCGGGCAAGAAACCTGGATTGCCGGCTGTCAGGTCTATTGAAAGTTGACTGGCGAGTTCGGCCACTTTATCTACCCACTCCCTGTGATTCTTCCACGCCGGAGAGCGGGAAAGCTTTTTTGCGAGAATCACCCAAATTCTTTCAACATTCGCATCGAGAAGGCGCTCGTAGAGACGGTCGAGCGTGACGTCATCAGGAAGGATCGCTTCCGGGTAAGCCTCTCGATAACGTTTGTCGAGTTCCCGCTTGAACTCTTTTAAGGGAGTTTTCTTGTGGAGCCCTTGGTCGACTTTGACTAGGAAATCGAACACCTTGGCTTGGCGCGGGAGCCGACCCACAGAATTATCTCCGCCAGTACAATCGGGCAGGGAAGAGATTTCCTTCGCCGATCTACTCGCCATCCTCCACCTCTTGGTTCCGTGAGGAAATCTACTGCATGTGTACGAATTAAAGCAACTTAGCTGACAGGCTTCGGACTCTTCTCTTATCCTGCTCTGGGGGGACACTTTTGTTCGGTCGATGAACTTCTTCTCAAAAGTGTCCTTCCGCAGGCGTTTATTCTGGACTTGATGAATGGCGGAACTGACATCCGGGAGCTGCCGATACCAGACGGCGTTTTCAAACACCTGGTCAATGTCGCCTCATTTTTCGACCGTGTGTTGTTAAACGTGGCAAGTTGTCGTCAAGGCCCTTTTTGACGTGTGCTACGAAGATATGGAATTTAGCGGCCGGGACTCTCACCGAGTTTGGCGCGACACCGCCCTTTTCCGGCGGCGCGACGGGCTGAGCGCGGCGAGACCGGGGCAGGCATACAGTGAGTCGTGAAAATGCAGGTGGCAATCAATCAGCTAATGATTATTAAAATAGTTATACATAGTTCCTGTGAAACAAAGATGTGAAAAATGGGAGGCCTCGTGAAAACAGCTGGAAAGAGCAAAAATCTCGAAAACTCCGGACGAAGGATGGGCCAGGTGCCAGGTAACGGAAAGAGTGGAGGGAAGTCACAGAGCAATGCCGGGTCATCTTCGCTTGCTCGCAAGGCCACGGGCCCGCGGACGCGGCAGGGCAAAGAGAAAAGTAAGTACAATGCCACGAGGCACGGAATTTTTTCCAAAGTGGCCGTGCTAAAAGGTGAATCTCGAGCGGAATTTGATACCTTGCTGAACGGACTGCGTAACGATCGTCAACCAGTAGGGGAGCTTGAAGAGGTCCTGGTGGAGACGCTCGCCACTCTTTTCTGGCGCGGGCGCCGCTTGTTGATTGCAGAAGTAGCGGAGATTCGGGCACAAGCAGAGTTCGTTGAATGGGATCAAAAGGAGCGCTACCGGGAAGAAGCCGCACGTTTGCCACAATTGAGTTGCAATGGTGGTCTCATACGCTGGATCGGAAATCCCGAAGCCCTGCAAGAGTGCCTGGATTTGTTAGGGCAACTAAAGGAAGCCATAGACGAAGATGACTTTGTTATTGAGTTTGACGAGGCAATCTTGACCAAGGTCTACGGAAGTGATGAAGATGCGGAAGAAGAAAACTGCAACAGGAAACTGTTCGATTCATATTTGGTTTGGCTTGATACTTCACGTTGCTCTGACGAGGAACGAAAGGAGGAAGGGTACGCATCGAAAAAGAAATGCAAGGAGAATTTCCTGGAAGAAGTGAACGAGGAAATCCATCGGCTTGAGCGCTACCGGAAAGAACAGGCAACAATTTCGGCCTGCAAGTTAGAACTGGAATCACTTCGCCGAAGTGTTCCTGAAGCCCCTCAACTGGATCGGTTGCTCAGATACGAGACGACTATCTCACGTGGGATTGAGCGAACCCTGAACCAACTCGAGCGGGCTCAGCGGGTGCGCCTTGGCCAACCAGTGCCGCCACGAATTGACGTGAGCCTTTCTTCGTCGTAGGGACCAACCTAGCCATTGATCCGTCGCAGGGCCTCTTGCAAACCACTGAAAACAAAGAGTGGTCCTATTGCCACTCGGGTCGCCGGCCCCGAACGCAAAAAGCGAAAATTGCAAAACGAACTCGGTCAAGTCATTCAAACTAAAAGTATTAGTCTCACCACATGAGCACTTCTTCGTCGTAGGGACCGGTCGAGCCTTTGATCAGTTGCAGGCCACGCGCAATCTATTAGAACAGCGGGTGGCCCTAGCGGCGCTCGGATCGCCGAACTCTAAGGCGAAAGGCGGAAATTGCAAAACGAACTCGGTCAAGCCATTTAAACTAAAAGTGTTAGTCACACGACTTACGACGAGATATCAATATGCCGAGTACAGCATCTGTGGAATAAGTGCGGAAGATAATGTTCTTGACAGATCCACGTGGGGTATGTAAAAAGCGCTTGCTAGAGGGCGTCATCTCCATCTCCTAGCTACTCTGGAGAGGGAAGCTGAGATGATGGATGACCCCACGCGGGTCCGACGCCCTTCTTCCAAACTATTTTTTCTTACTCGCTTGATCCCTCGTGATAGCGTCGCCGTCGTAAACCCGCGGCCCCTGATGTGACAATTCACAATTTGAGAATGCATCTCAGTGCAGAGGAGGGCACGGAACTGCGAAGAAGGATTAGGGTTAGAAGCGAATTGTCTCTCTCTTCCCTGCATTACGCTGCACGGAGTAGAAAGGCAGTCTTATGACACAGAGTACGTCACAGAGAACAAAAACGGTCCTCGTGATTGGTTACAGGGGCAGGGGGGCTTCAGGCAGGATTGACAACAGCGTGCAGGGGACTCAAGCGGAGCAGTGTTTCTAGTGGTGCCATGTGCCGTGCAACGCGACCAAGCAAGGACGTCGGATCGCGGCGCGGACGATTACACGAGCAATTCCTGGAGCTTCGAATACGACAAGGAGCGGAAATCCGGCACTACACGATTTGCGCCTGCATCGAGCAAAATTGAGACGCGCTCAGGCTGGGCAATGCCTATACATTTCATTCCGGCTGATCTCGCCGCTTTGACACCTGAAACAGCATCTTCGAATGCTATCAACGCAGAAGGCTCCACTCCCAAGTCTTGAGCAGCCCTCAGGAACACAGCGGGGTCCGGCTTTCCTTGCACAACTTCGTCTCCTGTGATGACGACTCGAAAGCGCTTTTTCAAGTCCAGTCTCTCGAGAAGAAAGTCAATTCGGCTTCTGCTCCCTGAGCTCGCAATGCCGAAGATCAGCTGTTCGTCCTCGAGGTCCTTCAGAAAACTCGGCAAACCATTTATGGTCCGTACATCTCCTGCTTCGTCTCGAAAAAACTGCTCCTTTCGATGTCCGTATTCGGTTATGAGATCCGCGTCTATCTCGCCCAGGAAATGTCGCAGGATGTCATCTCGCTTTCGCCCGGCTAGGACGAATTGGAGCTGTTCCTCGGAGACCGTTCTTCCGACCGATTCGAGAAACGTTTTCCATGCACGTTTGTGGGCAGGATGCGAGTCTACTATTACCCCGTCAAAGTCGAACACGACGCCTCTGAGCACGAGATTCATTACGGTTTGTGAGATTGAGAGAGGCCGGGCCAAGTTTCTTGCGCGGCACGGTAAGTCTCTAGCGTTCCGACATCCATCAAAAAATCGGGGATTCGATATGCTGCCAATCGACCGACAATTTGGGGCAAGACGTGAAATCCAAGATCGACGGGACTCATGTGAGGAATTGCACCCAAGAGAGCCGGGGTGGCCAACATCAATCCGGAGAAGGCTAAATTGCCGACTGGAGCTTGGGGCTTTTCGACAAAATCAAGGACCACACCTCTCTCATCCACCTGAACGATGCCGCATCGCGAAGGGTCCGGCACCTCATAGACACCAATAGTGGCAATCGGGTTGCGGCCGCTATGAAAAGCCAGCATTTGGTTTAGATTGGCGGTCGTCAGCACATCCGCATAAAAAACCCAAAAGGACCTCTCTTTGTTGATCCAATCCCTGTTGGCAAGAATCGTCCCTGCGCTCCCGAGGAGCGCCGTCTCCTCGGACAGGCGCACTTTTATGCCGTGTTTGTTTTCCTCGATGAACTTGCGTACGGCATTGCCGTGAGCATGAATATTGACCAGAACTTCATCAATATCGTACTGGCGACACAGTGCCAACCAAATCTGCAACATGGGTATGCCTTGAACCGGCAGAAGACACTTCGGCGTGCTGTCGGTAAGCGGTCGCAGTCGAGTCCCAAGGCCGCCCGCTAGCAGGAAAGCTTTCATCGGCGCGGCTTTACTTCTGAAGATACCCAATTAAGATTCATGATGGGATCTTTGCTGACGTATGTCCAATTGCAAATGCCTTGTTCGCAAGCGGAGCAAAGGTCCACCGAGTTCCACAACGCGCGTCGCCATCGATGAATGGGTCGTTGGTGACCACCTGCGCACCGTGAACGTCGAAGTCGAATCCCATATCGCGAATGTTGAGCCTGGCCATGGCCTCGCGGACTTTTGGCTGGTGTGGCTCTTCGCAAAACAAAAGCAGGAAACCTCCGCCGCCAGCACCGGTGATCTTGCCGCCAAGAGCTCCAGATCGGAGCGCTGACGAATACGCTTCATCGATCAAGGAATTAGAAATTCCCGCGGACAGTCTCTTTTTTGCCTCCCAGCCTTGATGCAGCAAAGCCGCGAACGCGCGAAAATTACCTTTCGTGAGCACCTCGCGCATCTGCCCGGCTGCGTCGCGGATCTGGTGCATGGACTCGAGGGTCGCACGTTTGCCTGTCAGTGTTGATTTTTCCTGTTCTTGCAGGATGTGCCAGGAGTTGTGGGCAGATCCGGTAAAGAAGAGCATCAGGCTACTTTGGAGTTCGCGAAGAAGATCGGGTCTCAGCACTAAAGGGTCTACATGAACAGAGCCGTCCGGTTGAAAAGTGATTAAGTTCAAGCCTCCAAAAGCTGCCGCGTATTCGTCCTGTTTGCCAACTGGTTTACCCAGAACGTTGCGTGCGATGTGGAATGCACGTTCAGCCAACTGGTACTTCGAGAGGCGAAGGTCAAGGTAAGTGGCCAGCGCTTTGAGCACACCCACACAGACACTCGCAGAAGAACCCAACCCCGTTCCCGGAAGTATTTCCGAGGCAAGGAATAGATCGATGGATACGTCGCATTGGAGCTCTTTAATAACGGACAGCGGAATTTCAAGCTGGCTGCCCCTCATCGGCATACAAGCAATGTCGTGCCAGGTTTCGGCGACTCTCAGGTCAGAGGAAATAACCTGGATCTTGCCGTCAGTCCTCTTTTGTAAAATCGTGTAAAAATACTTATTGATGGCGGTACTAAGCACGGCTCCACCAAAACTTTGGTAGTAGGAGGGAAGATCTGTCCCCCCTCCGCCGAAGCTAATCCGCACTGGACTGCGTACGATCAGCATGCAAAGCCTCCTTGATGGTCATCTGAACAGGATGGGGCACTTCGACGGAGGCCGTCGTTTTGGATTGCGGCGGTTTCAAGGAACGAACCACGAGCGTCCACACCGTCTGTAGAATGAGGGAGAGATCCAGGAAGAGAGACCACTGAAAAATATACTCGAGGTCAAACCGCGCCTTTTCTTCAGAAGAATGTTGGTCACGGAGTCCATGAACTTGCGCGAGCCCTGTTAACCCCGGCATCACAGCCAATCTCTGGCGTTGCCAATCGGAGTAATGCCTTACACGCTCCGGCGACTCTGGTCGTGGACCAACCAGACTCATCTCTCCTCGCAGCACATTCCAGAGTTGAGGCAACTCAGTCAGGCTTAACCTTTCAAGCAGTTTCTCGAAACGTGTGAGGCTGTGATTTTCCCTATCTATGTTCAAGCGAAACATCCGGAAGGATCTGCCGGTCCTGCCGCACCGAAGTTCATGGCTTAATGCTCGCCCGTGTCGGCGGTTCAAGTCGAATACAGAGATCAGGAAGACGGGGAAACTAAGTATGAGCAAGAAGAGTGCACCAAACAGATCCACAGCTCTTTTTAACCCCAGGGCGAGGGCAGAAATATTTCGCTCCTCAAGGGAGATTAAGGGAACGCCGTCGACTTCAATCATTTGAGCTTCGGATATGTAAAGCTCGTTCCAGTGTGGCACTAGACGTATGCCGACCCCGGCTTCCCGGCATTTTGAAATCACTTTGTCCGCTTCAGAGCTGGCTGGCTGCGGCGTCACAACAATCAGCTCCTTGACATTGTTCTCTTGGAGAAACCTGCAGACATTCAAGGATGGAAGCGAAATCAATTCTTGATGGGGAGTTGCAAAACCGTTCGAGGGATCGGTGTCGGACGGACAAAGCAGGCCAACAACCTCAAGCAACATCTCAGGGTGACGAGAAATCTTGTATGCCAGTTCGTGAGCAAGATGTCCGCTTCCCAGAATAACTGCTCTTCGAGAAGCGCCCCTCCACGGCCGCGATGAGATCACCCATCGGGCGAGACATCGGATGATGACCAAGCCGATCGGCAGAAGCGACGCGAGATATAGCAAAAGTAAACGCGAATAGGAATGCCTCTGCAGGAACGCCAAAGCCAGCAGAAAAGCAATGAGGTATAAAACGCCGAGTCCAGTCTGCGAAATAACCGTCGGTAAGTGCCAACCTCCCTTGAAACCCTCAAGGTTTTTGTTGAGATAGAGGAGAGACCAAATAATAAGTGCGGAGCCCACCGCAGGAATGAATTCACGAAAAGAAGCCCACGACTCGCTGCCAATTGTGAGGTATTCGTATCGCAGTGCGTAGGCGATTACAAAGGCGGCGGCGATCCAAAGCAAGTCAAGAAGCAGAATTATTTGGCGGATCCTATGATTCATCGCTTTTGGGAATTACAAAGGTGAGCCTACCAATGAGCTAAATTCCATCAAGTAACGGTGGTACCCGCGGAAACGAAATCTCCCTTATCCTGGGCAAGACGCCGTCATAGCGCGACGCGACATCAGGCTGTAAACAATACGGAAAATCGAGTGGGCCATCGCGAGATGCAAGTCTTCGATTACTTGCATGTTGTCGGAAGGAACGACGAGGCAGATGTCGCACGCGGACTTCATTTTTCCACCTTGGAAACCGGAGATGCCGATGGTCGTCGCACCTGCCTCTCGGGCCACTTGCAGCGCTCTTAAGACGTTCTTCGAATTTCCGCTGCCGCTGATGGCAAACGCAACGTCCTGAGGCTGGACGAAATTCCTCAGTTGCTCTGAAAATATGTCTTCATAACTGGAGTCGTTCGCCCACGCGGTCAAGGTTGGAATGTTGTCCGTCAGGGCGAGCACACGGAATCTTTTCCCTCCGTTGCAGTAGGCTGTGCCCTTGCCGAGATCGCACGCAAAATGAGAGGCCAGCGATGCGCTGCCTCCGTTTCCAAACAAATACACCATCCGCCCCGATTCATTGGCCTTCACCAATTCATCGGCGATCTGGTTGATAGTGCCATGAGGAAGCGCGACCAATACTCGCTGAAGCTCCTCAAAATACTGCCTTGCATCCAAAATTTCAGTTGCGTCGCTCATGTAACGTCCTCCGGGAACTGAACATCAGAACTAATGCGCTGTTTCGACTTCGACTGGCTCGGGAAGATTGAGGCTGGCAGTTATGACGACGCTATGCCGTTGTGAGACGACTTCCGTAGTTTATCGATCGAACGCAGACGCCCGCCTATCTGGTAAATCCGGAATCGTTTACTTCAACAATGTTTGCTGGATTGTGTCTCTTGGGCGCTCCACACCGGGTCTACTGAGGGCGACCCGTGCAGCGGACACCGCAGGATTAGCTCGCTCTCAAATCAACGGCACTGCTGATTGACCCGCTCGCCGGGGCCAAGACGACATCTTTCGATTTCAAATACGCCTGCAAGGCAACGTCGATAGATTGCATTTGGTCCATTCCCAGTGCTTTGAGCCGGCAATTTTCCAAGACGGAATACCGTGGGCGTTGCGCTACGAAACGCGTATCGCGCCACGAAACTGGGGTAACCTTAACTTCCATGGCAGAGTATTCGAAAATTTTCTTTGCAAACTCACACCAGGAGTAGTCACCATGGTCGCTGGCATGGTAGGTGCCATAGTGTTCGGTGCGGATTAGAGCTACAACCTGCCGCGCAAGATTTCGCGTGGAGGTCTGCGCGATTCGAAGATCAGTTACAACTTGAACCTGACCGTTCTGCCTCCCCAAGCGAAGCATCGTCTCCACAAAGTTGCCCCGCTTTACGCGACTGCCCGCAAGACCGTATAACCCCGAGGTGCGGATGATAAAGTGGCATGGCAAGACTGCTCGCAAGAGTTGTTCTCCAGCCAGCTTGGAAACCCCGAACACGCTAACGGGCGTCGGAGTGTCCTCTTCTTTATACGGACGTCCAAGCTCTCCATCGAAAACGTAATCAGAACTGAAGTGGACGACTGCCGCCCGAAGATCCTTGGCGGCGAGCGCAAGGTTACAGACCGCCGTTGCGTTCACCGCAAAGCTGCGTTCCGGGTTGCTTTCACATTCATCAACCGGGTGATAAACGGAACAATTGATGATGACGTCTGGATAATAGTGGAAGAGCTTTTCTCCTAGCGCGGACGACTGTGTGATGTCCAGTTCGCTCCGAGTGAGAGAAACCACGTCCTCACCGGCATCTCGAAGGACTTCTGCTAGATCGAAACCCAACTGTCCGGCACCCCCAATGATGACTAATCGCACGCGACAGCACTCCCTTGCTTCGTGGCGGCGCGTACTCGTCTGAGCTGTTCCGAGTTGAAACTCAGCACTGAGTCTGGATAGCCGAGTCTGATTCTCGTTTCCTCCAACAGATCCAGCCAGCGAATGTTGTGAAACGCCGGATCGGTGACGTCATGAAAAGCGCCGCTGCGGATTTTTTGCACCAAGTCTTCTACCGTTTCTTCCACCGTCACTTTCGGAGTGAATGCTAAGTGTTGGGCGATTTTCTGCCCCGAGGCTTGGCAACTCCTGAGATTTCGAAAGTTGTAATCCGGTTGGAGTTCGCAAGGAATGTTTAGTTCCCCTAGTTTGTGTTGTACGCGCAGCGCAAGCTCGGAGATGCGGTAATTCCCGTTCGTCACGTTGAAGATTTCACCCTTTACTCTCTCTGCTGGAGCCTCCAACACCAGTTTGTAGGCTGCCGCAGCATCTTGGATGCTGAGCAGCGGCCTCCACATTTCGCCGCCGTTGTGAAGAACGAGGCAGCCTGTCTGCAGAGCGCTCAGGACGAATGCATTTACGACCAGGTCGAAGCGCATGCGCGGCGAATAGCCGTAGACGGATCCCTTGCGCAGGACCACCGGAGTAAAACTGTCATCCGCCATCGCTAATATCAGCTTTTCGGCCTCGCGCTTCGTGATCGAATAAATTCGAAAAGGTGCCACTGGCGAATCTTCAGTGTGCATAATGTCCTTCTCAGGGTGCCCGGCTCCCACGTCATAGATCGAGCCGGACGAGGCCTGGATAAACCGGCGGACCTTTTTCTCCTTGGCCAGCCTGGCGAGGTCGACGGCGGCTTTAAAGTTGATTTCCTGATTGGCCTCGGGGCGATACTCCGCCGCCGGTTCGGTGGAGAGACCGGCCAGATTGATAATGGCCGAGACCCCGTCGAATAGGTCCGCCGGAACACTGCGGATATCTCCCACGACGACCTCAATACGGTCGCGCACACGATCCAGCCCGGCGTCTCCATAAAACATGACGTCGAACGCGCGGACACGGTAACCCCCATCAAGAAGAGCCGGCACCAACTGGCAGCCGATATAGCCTGCGCCGCCCGTCACCAGCACAAAAGATCCGTTATGATTACTTGCGATCATTCTTCCCTCGTCTTAAGGTCTTGCAACGGTGTAACTCTGGCTTCCACGGTCCGCTTCCTGAATGTGTTCGTACTGAAAGTGATCAGATGCGGGAGACTGCAACCACCTCGAGAACGATACCGCCTTCTTGTCGCGTTCGGAGATTTGAGGATCGGAAATGGGCCACTGGATCCCGATGTCCGGGTCATCGAACCGGATGGCAATGTCTGTCTGCCCGTTGTAAGTTGCCGTGGTTTTGTACTGCACCTCGGCCCAATCCGATAGCACACAAAACCCCCGCGCGAAACTTGCCGGAGCCCACATCCATTTTTTGTTCGCTGCGGAAAGTTCCGTGCCCCACCACTTCCCAAGCGTTGGCGACCCCTTCCGTAAGTCCACGGCAACCAAAAAGGCTCGCCCGTATGTCACGCGCATCAGCTTGCCCATGGGAGGCTCGTACTGAAAATGCAGGCCCCGCAACACGCCCTGCTTGGAGCGAGAGTGGTTGTCTTGCATAAAGTCGGTGGGCAGGTCCAAGGCCTTGAACTGGTCGGCGCGGAACGTTTCCATGAAGAAACCGCGCTCGTCCTCGAATACTTCCGGGGCCACTATCACGATCTCCCCGAGGTGCGTCGATTCTTTTTTAATTTGCATTGGGAATTGCGTCGCCTCTGTCAGGAAATGGCACTACTTCTCATGTCTTCGGCAGACATCTCGTTGCATTGATGCTGCTCCCAGTTCCACGCTCCGACCAAAATGTTCTCTAGGCTGGAATGCTCGGGAGTCCAACCGAATTCATGCAGCAGCTTTTGGGGGCTCGCGCACAGCACAGGCGGATCTCCAGCTCGCCGTGGCGCGCTTCGAATCGCGATTTTCTTGCCTGAAATACTCTCGGCGGCCTTGTGAATTTCTTTGACCGAACGACTGTTCCCGGTTCCGATGTTGTAAGCGCGGAAACCAGGCTGTCCTATTTTTCGCATCGCCAGTAAATGCGCTGCCGCAATGTCCAACACATGCACATAGTCGCGCAGGCAAGTACCGTCCGGAGTGCTGTAGTCCGTTCCGAATACTTCAAAGAAGCCGCGCCGTCCCGAAGCCGCTTGCAACAGCAACGGGATAACGTGGGTCTCGGGTATGTGCCGCTCGCCCCAGCCGTCTCCCGCTCCGCATGCATTGAAATACCGGAAGGTAATGACGCTCCACCCATACGCAGCGGCATACGTTCTTAGAATCTGCTCGAAGATCAATTTGCTTTCGCCATATGGATTCACGGGTTCCGTGGGGTGGTCCTCGGGGACGGGAACAACCCGAGGCGTTCCGTAAACTGCCGCGCTGGAAGAAAACACAAAGTTTCGAATTCCATGCCTTCGAAGCGTCTCCAGTAGCAAGATTCCTCCAGCGATATTGACGTCAAAAAATGGGCCGGGATTGAGGACCGACTTTGAAACAGAAGCTTTGGCGGCGAAATGAAACACCGCATCGAATCGCTTGGCCGCCAATACTCTCGACAGCGCTTCCTGATCATCAATGCGAACCTGGTGAAGGACCGCGCCCGGTGGAACAGCGTCGGCGAAGCCGGTGGAGAGGTCATCCACAACTTCAACCGAATGCTCCCGGGCCAAAAGCTGCGTACAGCAAACGGAACCCACGTATCCGGCTCCGCCAGTAAGCAGAATTCGTGCCATTAATAGGCGCCTTCCTTCCGCAGGACCTTCAACGGAGTTTTGATCAAAATCCTCAGATCCATCGCCAGGCTCCAGTTCTGTATGTAGTACATATCCATTTGCACGCGCTCGCTATAGCAAACCTCCTGCCTTCCGTGAACTTGCCAGTAGCCGGTGATTCCCGGCTTCACCGTAAGCCGAAGTTTCTTGTACTTGCCATACTTCTCCAATTCCGCAGGCGTAACCATTCTCGGCCCCACCAAGCTCATTTGCCCTTTCAATACGTTGAACAATTGAGGCAGCTCGTCCAAACTCGATCTTCGCAAGAATCCACCCAGGCGCGTCAGCCGTGGGTCTTTCTTCAGCTTGAAATTTCGTTCGAATTCCGCTTTCAGCATAGGGTCCGTAGCGAGGACCGCGTCCGCATCTTGCCTCATGGTGCGAAATTTGAACGCATCGAACTCTTCACGCGATCCCACCACTCGCCTTCGATAAATGACCGGCCACCCGCTTTCGAAAGCAACGAGCGCTCCCAAAAACACGAAAACCGGCGAAAGAAGAACGATTAATACTCCTGCACCGACAAGATCTAGGCAGCCCTTCACTAAACGCTGCACAGTGTGACTTCTTGCAGCACCTTCCGCGCATTTGGTCCATTGATTGGTGCCAGAAGCCATTGTGTCAACCAAATAGGCGATGGGAACTGGCTTTTTTCTTGATCGCAAAAGGCAGCAGCTTTTCGTTCCGCCCTAAAACCAGTCCCATATATCGAGCAACCTCGTAACAGCAGACATATGGGATCCGGTGACCCGCCCTATGCCCCATCAAATACTTGATCTCACTCCAAACATAGCGAAGGCCATCCGAACGCATTCGATTTTTCTGTTGTGCATCCCAAAGCCCACGCCGACTGTACAACACACCACTATCGAAGTACTGTTGAAACGAACGCATCAAAGTGTAGTTGTGAGAGTGAAACACCGCGGCGTCCGGCTCGTACACAATCGAGAATCCTTGCCGCACAACCTGAATGGCGAAAGAAAAGTCTTCGTATGCATTCAGATCTTCAGGGAAACGAAAACTTCCCCAGACTTCACGCCGAATTGCTGAATTCACATTCGAGAATTGGTACAGCAGATGTTTCCCATCACCATTGCTGTTTGTGCCCTTTACAAGCCGTGTCGTGCCATAGCGGTGTTGCAGGAAGAAGACTCGCTCCGGAGTTGCGTCCGCCTTTGGCAATTGTCGTCCATATACGGCGGCGATGGCCGGATCTTCAAAATTTCTGACCAGTGCGCTCAGCCACCCGTTGTCGGTGGGAAGCGCATCGCCCGAAAGGAAGACCAGGTACTTGCCCGAACTCGCTGCGGCGCCTAGATTCCGCGTGCGTGCATGATGAAAATCCAACTTCGCAATTTCCAGCAGTCTTACCGGGTACTTTCGCACGACATCGACCGTCCGGTCCCTCGACCCGGAATCGATCACCACCACCTCAAACGGGAAATTCACCGATTGCCCGTAGACCGCTTCCAGACAACGGCCAATGTTGGCTTCCTCATTCTTCGTCGGGATGATGACGCTGGCGAGCACGGCGTCCCTCGTCGCGCTCAATTAAACCGCCACAGGCCGCATTTCCGATCCGCGCTCGGCACTCTCATAAGCATGAATCGCATCCTCGAGCTGCTCTTTGGGAAGCGCTCGCAACCAAGTGCACAAATCCGCAAATCCATTTTCCGCCGAAAGTGACGGTTCCCAGCCCAGCACGCTTCGCGCCTTGGAAACTTCTGCCCAGCCGTGCCGCGCGTCCCCCGCGCGATACTGGCCCGTCAAAACAGGTCGGATCGGGCTTCCGAGCTTTTCCGCGATTAATTCCGCGATGCGCCACACGCTCAGCCCCACTCCGTTTCCCAGGTTGAACACCTGGTAGTCCGCCGCTTCACATTCCATCGCGCGGAGATTGGCGCGGACCACGTCTCGAACGTGGATCACGTCTTTCAATTGCTTTCCGTCCTCGTAAACCAGCGGCGCCTTGCCCATGATCAGGCGCGTTCCAAACCTCGCGATCACCCCGGTGTACGGATTGGTCAGAGACTGCCGGGGCCCGTACACGCTGAAGTACCGGAACGCCACCACCGGTATCTTGTAGAACTTCCCCACCAACATCGTTTCTAGCTCCTGATCCATCTTCGTCAGACCGTAGATCGTCAGCGGCAGCAGCGGCCTGTCTTCCGCCATCGGCAGCGGCTTTGAGAGAGCGCCACATTGCAGACATCTCACTTCCCAGTCGTTTCGCGCGAGCTGTTCCGCGGGGCGGAGGAACGGGTAGTACGGACCATGGAAGCCGCACTCGTACGTGCCTTCTCCCATCACGGTCATTGACGACGCCACAATCACTTTCTTGATCCGTTCGCGCTTCTCGATCGCCAGTTCCAGCAGGTTCGCCGTTCCCAGCGAGTTCACTTCCACGAAGCGCCCGATGTCGATCATCGAAATTCCCGAGCCTACCGCGGCCGCGTGATGAAACACCACCTCGACCCCGTCCAAAGCCCGCCGCAATGCTTCCTTGTCCCGGACCTCCCCCAAAACGTACCGGCACTTGGGATTCACATACGCAGGCCATTTCGGTGGCTGCGGATGGGCCGCAGGGTCGAGGTTATCGAACGCCACCACCTCGTGGCCGCGTTCCACCAGCGCGTCCACCAGGTGCGACCCGATGAATCCCGCTCCTCCTGTCACCAGCACTCTTGCCATTTTGAATTTGCTCCGCAATCTGAACGGCTTCTTGCCTTACTTAAGACCACTGGCGCACCCGCAGAGCCGCCCGTGAAGCCCCGCGCCAAGCGGATAACAATCTCTTCCCCCTCGGTCCAATCCATCCGTGCTGCACAATCGCGTGCAGTTGCCCTTCCGTGACTGTCCTTCGGTTTTGAAACTTCTTCCACTTACACAGCGCCGATGAAAGTCGCTGAGTGGTGTTCACCTTCACACTGTGAAATGAGTCGTCGGGCCAACGTATGTGGCGACATGTGCTGCACTGCCGGCGGTTCTGCCGCGGCGATAACTCTTTAAAATCTTCATCCCCTTTGCTCCAGACAACGCCACGCCCTCTCGAGGCACACGGACGGCCTTCCACCGCTCCCTACCCGCAGTCCCACGAGCCCTGAGCGAAAGAAAGCAAGATATAGGAGCAGCCCGAAGAAAAGAGGGTCAATGCGAAATGCCAGCGCCAGCGAAGCGGCAGGCCAGCTGACCAACCCGCGCCGGAAGCCATACAGGGCGTGTCGCAGGTGAGAGCCCGCCACTTTGCCCAGACTAATTCTGCGAACTAAAGAGCCTGCCTGAAGCTCACCCAGCATCGCTTCCGTCAGGCGCAAAACCGTTTCCTGAACCTCTCCGGCCATGCGGAACTGGGTCGTCATTGAAAGTGCATGCCGCCGGATACGGCACAGAGGGAGCGGGAGATAGCCTACCCCACCCCCACGGCTCAAGCGCAACCACATGTCAAGATCAATCAGAGTTGCTAAGCCAGTGCGAAAAGGGCCGGCACGCAGCCAAGTCTCTCTCCGAAAAAGTACAGCCGAAGGCTCGCCGACAACGTTGCCGTGAATCAGGGACAGTGCTCGAAGGTTCAGGGCGTCAATTTTCACTGGCCGTCCAAAGTATCTCTTCACGCCACAGACTTTACTGTTGGAATCGATCAGGCGCGTGGCACCGGTCACCATCGTTATTTCAGGATTCTCATCCAGAAACCTGGCTTGCAGCTCTAGTGCACCGGGCTCCAATAAATCATCCGCACACAAGAGCTTGACGTACTCGCCACTCGCTGAATGCAAGGTGCGGTTGAAATTGGCGGCCATACCACGATTCTGCTCCGACCTAAAAACGCGCACGCGCGGATCTGAGAAAGACCGAATGATCTCCCAACTGCCGTCCTCCGAAGCATTGTCGCTGACGATCAGTTCGAATTCTGCCCCTTTCTGGATTAATACGCTTTCCAAACAGTCGCGGATGTAGGCGGCCGAATTGAACGTGGGGACACAAACGGAAATTTTCATCGCTGTAAGCTGGCAACACTGCGAGCGTGGATGTCGCTTTCGAGAATCTTGGGCTGCGGAATCGGCACGACGAATTTGCCACCTCGCTTCGAATATTCCTTCTGTTGCTCCAAGATCTCGTCTGCAAAATTCCAAGCCAAAAGCAGGAGATAATCCGGTTGTTTCTCCAAAAGCCGTTCCACGGGAACAACGGGAATGTGTCTGCCCGGGGTGTACATACCCTGCTTGCAAGGATTCCGGTCAACAATAAAATCGAGCAAGTCCGTCCCAATCTCGAAATGATTCAGCAGGGTATTGCCCTTGGCCGGCGCGCCATACCCGGCAATCCTCGCGCCCGAGGATTTCAGTTCACGAAGGAGCGCCGTCAGTTCCATCTTCATCTTCTTCACCCGATTGGCAAAGGCCGTATAGACTTCAAATGAATCCAGCCTCTCTGCTTTTTCCAAGAGTAGAAGACCTGTCACGGAGCTCCGCACTGCTCTGCCGGCTCCAACCCTACAGACATACACGCGCACGCTTCCCCCGTGGACGATCAGACGCTTCGCGTCAAAAATCTGCATGCCTCGCAAGGCGAAAAGCCTCTGCAAGGGCCGCAGTGCGAAGTAGGAAAGATGCTCATGATAAATGGTGTCGAACTCATCATTCCCCAGCAGGTCCAGCAGATAGGGCACTTCAAACACAGCCACCCCATCTGGGCAGAGCAGCGCATCCAGTCCCGCCACAAGATCGCAAAGGTCGCCAATGTGCGCGAGAACATTGTTGCCAATAACCACCTTCGCTGGTCCTTCGCGCTCGCGAAGCGCTCGCGCGCTGCGCTCACAAAAGAAGTCGTTGACGGTTGCGAGTCCCGCTGCATTGGCTGCCAACGCAAGATTGGCAGCGGGCTCGATTCCCAAGGCACGGGCTCGAAGCTTCTGGAATGCCCGTAACAAACATCCGTCGTTGCTGCCCATCTCCAACACCAGATCCTGGGGGGACTCGAGGAAGCGAGCCACGATTTCTTCCGCATAGGCCGCGAAATGCTGCGGCATCGTCTGCGAAGTTGATGAAACATAGATATAGTCCCGAAACATAATCTCTGGCGCCACCACAAGGTCTAATTGCACGAGTCCGCAGTGGTCGCAGAACACCACATCCAGGGGATAGCACGGCTCAGGCTGGCGCAATTGTTCTGGTTTCAAGAATGAATTCGCGAGGGGGGTCGGTCCAAGGCGAAGAAACGTGTCTATTTGCGTGTTCCCGCAGATTCGGCACGAATACATGGTCAGTCTTTCTGGAACTTCCTGGTCCAAAGTGAATTTGCTTGACTCTCAGGCCCGCCGCGCGAGGCAGGACTCCCGCTCCTGCTTCATCTGTTCCAGCCCTTCTCGGGGACCTGCAACGGGGAATTCCAATAACGCTTGTGCCTTGTCGATCCGTAGCCCCGCAGAGCGAGGCCGGGCCGCGCGCAAACCCAGTTCCGAGGTCGGGACCGGCAAGATGAGCGAGGCTTCCAAAGCAAACACCTCAGCGATCAGCCGCGCGAACTCCGTTCGGAGCATTGGCTGCGAACCAGCCACGTGAAAAAGGCCCCATTGGCCCTTCTTGACGAGCCGAAATACAACCCGTGCCAAATTCGGCGCGTAGGTAGGAGTGATGACCTGGTCGGAAGGCACCCGGAACGACCTTCCCGAGCTCAAACAATCAATCAGCCTGACAACGAAGTTTTTTTTCTGTTTCTCCGAGTCGTAAACCCCAGCGATGCGCCCGATAATGTGCCGATCGAGCTGGGCGGCGATCATATGCTCGCACTCCAGCTTCTGCCGGCCGTATTCGTTTAGGGGATTGCAGGCATCTTCCTCCGAGTATGGTCCCTGGGTCCCGTCAAACACATAGTCTGTCGAAAAATAGACCAGAACCGCACCGAGCTCTGCTGTGGCTGTAATCAAGTTCAGTAGTCCCTCCACATTCACTCGGCGCGTGGCTTGCGGTTCAATCTCGCACAACTCGACATTAGGTTCTGCAGCTGGACAAAGAACGACTTCCGGACGAACGCTTCGCATCACTGAGCGAACCTCATCTTTGTCCCGTAAGTCCAAATGAGTCAGATTGGGTTCTGCATTTCGGCAGAATGTGCCTACAACCCGGCAGTGATGGCTGAATTCCCGCAACAAGGCTCTTCCCACCAGCCCGGAAGCGCCCACAACAAGGACCACGGCAGCCACGGATTTATCACTTGCTGAGCAGGGATCGTTCAAGTTTTCCAGCAAAATCCGGGAAGCTGCGATCCCGAACCGAGAGGATCGGATCCGAAATCGGCCATTCGATCTGGAATGCCGGATCATTCCATCGAACTCCTCTTGCCATCTCGAGGCGATATGGTTCCGATATCTGATAAAAAACCTCCGATTGGTCGGCCAGTGCTTGAAACCCGTGTGCGAACCCAGCGGGCACATACACCATTCTGCCGTTGTCCGCAGTGAGGTCCACCGCAAACCAGCGGCAAAACGTGGGGGAGGCGGCCCGCAAATCCACGATGATGTCGCGGATCACGCCCCGCGTGCAGCGTACCAATTTCACTTCTTCATTGGGGGCTGCCTGATAATGCATCCCGCGCAAAGTTCCCCTCTTCTGGTTAAAAGAGATACTGCTTTGCTCGACCACACTGCTCAAGCCAAAAGCCCGGAACTCCTCACGGCACCACGTGCGGGCAAAGAAACCACGCTCGTCCCCAATGGGATCGATATCCACAACATAAGCTCCGGGCAAGGAGGATTCGGTGAACTTCAAAATGGCACTTCGAGAAGGCTACACTGTCTGCTCATCGACCCTTCGGGAATGACCGGATCATCTGACCGCGCCGAATGCCAAGCTCTGATAGGATTCAAGCTGATCAAGAACAATATCGCGCAGGTTTTCGCCCCGTAGGTACGCTTTGTACCAGGCCACAGTTGCCTCGAGTGCCCGATCAAGCGGCCAGCGTGGTTTCCAACCAAGGTGCTGCTGGGCCTTCGTACAGTCCAGTTTCAGGACCTCACATTCGTGCGGATGCTGGTTCGAGTCCAGCGTCCAGCTGGCCCCATCGCCCCACAGCTCGACGACCCGCCGAACCACGGCCTCTACCGGTTTGGCGTCTTGCTCCAACGGACCGAAATTCCATGCTCCTGCAAAGTCTGCGCCCTCGTGGCATAGTCGCTCCGCAAGTAAAATGTACCCTCCGAGGGGCTCCAAAACGTGTTGCCAGGGACGAATTGCCCGAGGATTGCGGATGGCCACCGGTCTTCGCTCGATGATCGCTCGCATGATGTCAGGCAGCAGCCGGTCCCCCGCCCAGTCGCCTCCTCCAATCACGTTGCCGGCCCGGACGCTGGCCATAGCGGGGCAGTGCGCGCTCGAAAGGTTGCGGTACGAAGATCGATAAGCACCGACGACCATTTCGGCGCAGGCCTTGCTGCTGGAATACGGGTCGTTCCCTCCGAGAATATCTGTTTCCTTGTAGGCGGCGGAGTTCTTCGTGTTCTGGTAGCACTTGTCCGAGGTGACCACAACCACGGCTCTGACTCCTCCAGCCAGTCGAACCGCCTCCAGCAAACAAGCGGTGCCTACCACGTTCACATCGAAGGTTACGACCGGCTGCTGGTAGCCCCGCCGAACCAAGGCCTGTGCCGCCAAGTGGAACACGATTTCCGGCTGGTACCGCTCGATCGCCTGCTTCAAATGATTGGCATCGCGAATGTCGCGGATGACGGACTGCATCCCCTCCCCGACGTTTGCCTGCTCGAACAAGCTCGGAGATGTGGGCGGCTCGAGTGAGTAGCCGACCAGGCGCGCACCGAGCGACTGCAGCCACAAAGATAGCCAGGCCCCCTTGAACCCGGTGTGGCCAGTGATCAGGACCGCCTTGTCTCGCCAAAAATGAGTATCCAAGATTGCACCTTCTGCCCTAATGAAGAGGCGCGGGGAATTCTTGCGACATCTTTTTGATGGAACGGGGACTTGCCGATCAGCTATTCCAAATTCTCCATGGTGGGTTGGGAGACTCCCAGAATTGATTCAACACCAGTGAGTCACGATACGTGTCCATGCAGTGCCAGAAGCCCGTATGGTGATAGGTCATTAACTCTCCTTCGGCAGCTAGCCGCTCGAGGGGGTCCCGCTCCAATACGCAACTGGCGTCATCCGAAAGATAATCGAAGACCCCCTTGTTAAACACGAAGAAGCCCCCGTTGATGAAGCCTTCGGGCACCTGGGACTTCTCCGCGAACTGCACCACACGATTGCCTTCAATCATCAACTCGCCGAAACGGGCAACCGGGTGCACAGCCGTGACAGTGGCCAGCTTGCCGTGGCTTCGGTGGAACTTCAGCAACTTTGGCAGATTGATGTCCGCGACACCATCTCCATAGGTCAGCATGAACTCGTCGGCATCGATATACTGCTTGATTCGTTTGATCCGCGCGCCGGTCATGGCATTGGTCCCGGTGTCGGCGAACGTGATGGTCCACTCTTCCGGCGCGCCATTGCTCTCCACCATCGGCTCCATGTCGCCGTCGAGCTGCAGAGTGAAATTGCGCGTCATGAGCCGGTAGTTGATAAAATACTGCCGGATCATCTCTCCTTTGTAACCCAGACAGAGAACAAACCGCTTGAATCCATGCGATCCGTAAATCTTCATGATGTGCCACAGGACCGGCCGGCCCCCGATCTCCACAAGCGGCTTGGGACGGTACTCCGTCTCTTCGCGCAGCCGTGTCCCCATTCCGCCGCACAAAATCACAACTGGTACTTCTGATCTCATGCTTCGAACCTCCTGCAAGTGCAGATGACTTAAATCGATACTTTGGAATGGTTCGGTCCGGATCTAGGTGCCGCTAGCCAGAAAGCTTGGCGATGAGCCTCAAATAGGTAGGAATAGTGCCTTTCCAAGCGCTCCGCACCTCTGCTCGGGGCCAAATACAAAGGAGTGCAACGATAGGTAAGCGGAAAAGCAAGATCAGGAGCACAAGGAAGCGCACAAGGGCATATCGCATCCAGGAGAAGTGTTTTGCGGAATAACGCAGGAGCCCATGGAACCGCCATATGGTTTTTTGCGAAATACAAAGTTCTCGGAAGGTCGCGCCGCCGTAATGAACAACCCTGGCTTCGGGCAAGTACCAAATCTCCCAACCGGCTTGGTGGCCACGACAGCAAAAGTCCACGTCTTCATACCAACAAGTAAAATCACCATCCCAGAAACCAATTTGCTCGAACACCTCACGCCGAACCATCATGCAAGCGCCCGGGACTTGCTCCATACGACAAGCTTTATTCGAGTCCCAGTCGGCCAATCCACTTGGGGTCCTCCGCCCCCAAAGACGACTCAACCAGAGCAGTTCGGCAATCATGGAATGGACCGACGGAAGACGGCCTGGATAATAGTTGACCTGCGTCGAGCCGTCGGGGTTAAGCAATCTCCCTGCAACTATACCGGCCCTGGGGTTCCGGTCGAGAAAGTGCACCATCTGATCCAAACAATCGTCCAGCAGCAGAATGTCGTTGTTCAGGAGCAGAAAATGCCTCCCGGAGCCCAGGCGTATGGCCTGGTTAATCGCTGTCGCAATGTTGAGGTTCTTGGCGTTCGCCACCAGAAGGACTTCAGAAAACTGGCTCCGGATCATCTCCACGCTGTCGTCGCTCGAGCCGTTATCGACCACAATGATTTCGCATTCCACACCGTTGGAGCTACGGATATCCCTTACCGACTGCAGGCAGCCTGCCAGCAATTTCGCACCGTTCCAATTCAGAATGCAAAGACTCGCATCGAGGGAAGAAGGGGCGCGCGCCTGCATCGCCGACTCTTCAGCCGAAGGTACGGATTTGCCAGAAACGTTCACTGGACCTCCCGCAAGTGCGGTTCGTTTGTGCTTATGAGTGGTGCAAAAGACTGGGTTTCTTGTGCCCCCAGGCGGATCAAGAAATACATGAAGAACAGGTCGAAGATCCAATTCAGATACAGAGAGAACAGATTCACATAGGGGAAAAAGATGAGCATCTGTACAAGGAGCGCCCGAACGTAAATCCAATACATTGTATTTTCCCCATCTCCCCGCCGATACGCCCAACCGTAGCCAAGTCCGAGCAGCAAAGGACCGAGCAACACCCCCCCGTACCCATAATCCCCGTAAAACTCGCCCAGAAACGTAGGGGTGACCATCTCGCCTGAGTACAAGTCAAGATCAAGCTCCTGGATACTGACTCTGGGAACGAACCGGTGTAATGCATAAAACAGATAGCCTCCGGAGGGCCGCTGGACCTTGGGGAGATCCTCGATCAATCGATTGAAGACTTCAAGAGACAACGTGAGGGTCCCGTATCCGAATATGATTCCATCCCAGAATTCACCTTCCGGCAAGCTTGAGGTTCTCAGGGCGCGTTGAAAGAGAGGGGCCGACTCACTTGATTTAGCCCTAAGTGACCCGAAAAGCCCTAGAAATAGAAACAGAGCCATGCAGGCAGCGCCGAATTCGACCAACCGGATGCGCCGACGCAAGTAATGGAAGAGAGCGACGCTGGTGATCGCGATATTTACGATGAACCCGCGACCACCTTGGGAGCCGAGGGCCAGCGTTCCCAGGGAAATGACGACGAAACTGAGAATGATCGCTCTTCTGTTCTTGGATTGCTTTTGGCACAGGATGATGACCGCCAAAAAGACCGCGTACTTGATGAAATCCACGAAGGGGTGGAGGAGTTTAATATAAAGCCTGTCAAACTGGGGATCACCTTGTCCTGCCACGCCGAACAATCTTCCCCTTGCGGCGTCGAGGTTCTCTGCAAAGACCGGGATTCCACCGATAAGATAATATTCGTAAGCTAGGAGAGCCGTGCCAATCGCAAGGCAAATCACCGCCACAATCAGTGTTTTGCGATTTCGCAACAGGCCTCTCACAGGTACTCTTTCTCCAGTGGCCACCCTTGGCAAAGCCGTGCGGCGGTTCGAAAACCGCTCGGCGAGCCAGCACCCGCCGACAAAAGACGCTAAAGCTGTAATGACGCAACTCCACATCGAGAAATTCCAATCCGAGAAGCCGGGGAACAAGTGCATGCTGGCAAGCGCCAGACAAAAACACCAGAGTCCTCCAAAGATCCGTACCGGATGCAGCAGGTCCGCGGCCTCACCACTCTTGACGAGCACGAAGCTAGCGGAAGCGATCATGAGGACCAGTGTTGAAACCCGAAACGAGGGAACGATCTTCAACGCAACGAGAAGGCACAGCATCAAGACGCAGACTAGGCCACCCACGACTTTGAACACCGGGAGTTCCGTGTCCAAGGTTCTCATCGGCGATAGGTAATTTGTCTGTGCTTTCGGATTCATGATTCGCTAGTCTTGTGGCTCAGCGGTCCTCGGATTGCAAACCGGAACTTGAGCTGCCCGAGCGGGTCATCTGCAAGGTTAGTCTCTTCCTAACGAGATCGTGCTACAGACCACAATTAGCTACATTCCTACGGCAATAATCAGCAAAGAAAGTACAGATAGGAGGGCAGGAATCTGCGCAAAAAGAGCCTCTCATCGCTTTTCAACATGCCCCCTTTGACGAGCCACAAACCGTACGCCCCGGCGGCCAAAAAGATGGCCAGTGCCAAATTCCAATAAGTGGGAGGGAACCTCCGCACCAGGAGAAAAACACTTATGCAGGCTGCGCTGGCGATGGCGGTCACCTTGCAGCCCAGCGATATCGGGAGATCGGAAAGCGCAAGGATTCTTTCCCGGACGAGCAGCGCCGCGTAGAGGAGCGCCCCCAGAAGAGAGGTGCACATGACTCCCAGTGCCACTCCGGCCAATCCCCACCGGGCCGCCAGCGCGTATGACAACAAGGTCCCGAAAATCACTTGGCCTAGAGAAAAGATCACCCCAAGCCGTTGCCGCCCCAAACCCACAAGGAAGTACCAGACCAGATCCGGGAAGACGCTCAGGCCGAGGGCAATGGAGAGGATCCTTAGAGGAAGGATGGAGCCGGAAAATCCTGGGCCGACCCAAAGCCGGATAATGGGTCCGGCGAAAATCGCCACACCAACAAAAACGGGAGTCCCCAAGAGCAGGCTGTAGCGAAGAGCTTTGACCAACAGGGCCTTGACTTCTTGTGCCCCGCCGCGGGCGTCAAGATGCGCCACAGCGGGCATCATCGGCCCCAAGAGGGTTAGTATCCCTTGGCGGAAAAGGCTGGGGAGTCTCAACGCGACCTCGTACGCGGCTACCGCCGCGAGGGAGAACCGCAGGCTGACCACCGCCTTGCCGACATAAAAGTAGTACACGCCCACCATGGCGTACGCCTGGAGGTAGATCCCGAAGCTCAACAGCTTCTTCGCTGTTGCGAGGCTTAAATCCTTCCAGCGAAGGCACATCCCGGGTGCCAGCTTCCTGGCGGCGACAAAGCACGCCACAACAGAGAGCGCCGATGTTCCCACGATCAAACCAATCAAGCTTTGCAGGCCGAAACCCGCCTCCAGAACCACAACGGTGCCTGCCGCCTGAGCCAGGAGTACTGATGCTGCGACGTAATTGGCCACATCGAGCCGGTGCAAGCCCAGCAGAACGTAAAGGAGATAATTGGAAATTAATCCCACCGCAAATAACGCCACCGCCCCGATCAGAAAGATCTTCGCGTCTTTCCCGAACAGACCAAAGGTGGCCAGACTGGACTCCAGACTGTGCCGCAGCAAGAGACCCAGCAGGAGCGCGCCGAAAGCAAGAATGCCGGTCAGCGCCATCGCCGACGTGAACACTTGGCTGCCGCGCTCGGCGTCCTCTGCCGGAGACCGTCCGCCGATGAATTTCGCCGTTGCCCCGGAAATCCCAAGGTCGATCAGCGCCACATAGGTGATGAACACGCCGAGGAGCGACCACAGCCCAAAGCCAGCCGGCCCTAGATGCGAAACGAGAAACGGAGTCAGCGTCAGCGTGACCCCAACGCTGAGTAGTCCTTTGGCAAGATTGACGCAGCCGTTTAGGAATGCTTGCCGAGCCGGATCAAAACAATGGCTCGCCGCTGGCGAATAGCCCACCTCGAGCTGTTCTTGCACCGTTTCGGTTGGCATATCAGTTCGAGACACGGATCGAAAGAAGAACTCTGCTGCTTCCCTTCGGCATGGGTGTGACGGCTATGATGCTTCGCCTCCCCTTACGAGGGGGTGGCATTCAGCAAGCGAACTCCTAGGCTAGACAATAGAAGATGTCGGATTCTCGGGACTCACAGAATAGACTTCTTCGACATAGCCTCGACGCACCCAGGAGGGATTACGGCTAAGGACTCGAAATCCCCCAACTCTTTTTATTGCTTCCCGCACCCATACCTGTTTGGTCCAGGCCTCCTGCTGATAGCTGTAGAAGACACCATGAACGTGACTCTTGGCCCAGCGAAGGTATCCATGAACAGTGTCCTCGGCCATTTCAGGCATGCTGTTTTCGTTGACGAGCACATCAGGGGAGCATCCATCTATCGCTGTGGTTGGCAGCACTTGGATGCGAGAATTGGCTTCCCCAAAAAAGGACACAGCATTTATCCCAAATGTCTTGCTCAGGAAATAACCCTGCAGAACATTGACGATTGGCAGGTCGACAATCACATAGCTTTGGATCGCGGGCGCGAGGCGAAGCAGATAGGATGCAGTGCCGCCGAATCCGGCGCCGATCTCCAGCACAATTGGATGGTCAATCGTTGAAAGATGAAATGAAATGGTATTGCGGATTCGAGTTGCGACGTAAATATGCTCAGGCGATTCCATTGTCAGTAGCCGGTCGCGGGAGCGTAATCCATAGGGCCCGCCGACATTCGGGAATCCGATTGGCGTCCCTAGTTCTTCCTCGATGCGGTCCACGAGCGGGTCAATTCCGTCGGATAGCGCCGCCCCGATCTGACCTTGTTCGGGGTTTTCCACCCGCGTTACGGCAAGGAATTCCGCAAGGGACACTAAATCATCGAGTAGCTTTAACTCCCAGATTCTCCGGGCAGTTCGGCCTGTGTATAGATCCCCGGATGCGATGCCGTGCACGCAGGAACTGCGGAACATCAGAGACAGCACATTTGCAAGAGCAGCTGCCTCTCGTTGTTCAAGAGCACTATGGAGGAAATTATATTTTCTTCCGATGATCCTGGCCCAGATGCTGCCACAAGCAACCTTATCCCCTTCAGATGCTTGAATATAAGCCGTGATCAAGCGTTCACACAAAAGAATGTCCGCCGCGGTTGGATGTTCAATCGGAGCCATGGTGACACGGGCTCTTGGGATGCGTAGGCCAAGCCGCACAACCCACTCCGGACGCTTGATGGATTTAAGTACATACAAGTCGTGTGGATGCAGACCCAGGTATTTTACTGTCGCTTTTGGAACGATTGACTTGAGACCCATGTGTTACTTCATGATGCTCAGTTCATGGATTGGTTTATCTCAACGAGTGCGGAGCCTCTAAGGACGGACCTCGTAAAAACAAGTGGTATGGAATCTGAATGCCGTAAATTGCACTCCGTAGTCCTTGAGCAGACGATTCAGTTTCCTATAGTCCCAACCCCAATGTCCCGGCCAATAGCCAAGAGGATTCCCAGGCTCACGGAATTTATGGATGCCCTGGTCAAAGATAAGCGCTTTTAGGTATTGTCGGTACAACGCAGGGCAGGGCTCGAACGCCTCCGTCAGCTGGTCCCGCCACAGCACGATCTTGGCTAGAAACTTCGCAATGCCAATTGGCCCGATCTCGATTGGAACGCTTAGAAGCAACGTTCCTCCAGGTTTGGTCAGGCTCAAAAGATTTTTCACTGCAACCGGGAGATTCATCACATGCTCGAGAGTCTCGAAGCAAGTCACAAAATCGTATCGCGCGGGGACGTTTGCGTCACGGCAGAGGTCGTAGCTGCAGAATCGGATTTGCTGAAGGGTTGCTCTTCCGTTCTCCAAAAGGGCGGGATCCCTGTCCATGCCATCGCAGGCCGTTGCGCGTGTCGCCTGTATGATTTGGAAAGTAGCATATCCATCACCGCACCCGACGTCGGCATAACTCCCTGCTGAGAAATCATACCGTCTTAACTGTCGTAGCAACTTCCGCAGACGTAACCGATGTGGCAGAGCGCGAATACCACGGGTCTCGAAATCGTAGGGCCAACTCATTACTGGTTTCTCCGTTGAAAGTAAGCTCGCATATTCGAGATGACGGCGACCCGACACCCGCGTCAACGACCGGGGACCGAGGCACTGATATCAATTGGCTCTAGATCCGCTGTTTCAATCTCGACCGTGGCGGAACGATTCAGCAAGTCGAGCGAGAGGATGAATCGCAGGCGGTTTTTCTTTCGAATCACGAGTCCTTCGAGGCCCTCAAGCGGTCCGGCCTTGACGCGCACGCGCCGCCCAATCTGTACGTAGGGATGCGGCTCTAGGCACGCCTTGCGGGCCAGGCACGTTTGCATCGCTTCGATCTCAGATTGCGGCAACGCGCACGGCACACCGCTAAACCCTACCAGCCGCGCCACACCCGGCACCTGCAATATCTGCAGTCGGTCCCGCAGGTCCATGCGCACAAACACGTAGCCTGGAAACACCGGCAACTGCAGCTTGATCCGCCGGTCCTTCCACCGGCGCACCGAGGCATACAGCGGCAGGAAGTGGTCGATCGATCTTTGTCCGAGTTGCAGCGCAACGCGCTTTTCATGATTCGCACTGGTATAGGCCGCGTACCACTGCGGCTCAGGCGAATCAACCGGCAAGTTCGACCCTACCGTGCTGCGGGCCATTGGACTAGGGTGAAGAATCGCCGAAGTTGTCATTGCCAGGCGCTCCTTGAATGCCGTATGCAGCTTCGCCCCGTCACTTACAGAGCCTTTCGTGACCTAACCCTTTTAAAATCAAACCGCTACAGCCACTTCACGCGCTTATTGCGGCTTTCCTAATTCCATCCTGCTGTTTGTGCCTGTGGGCCCAACCTCAAACTCTGTTATCAACCGGATGTGCGCCGGTACCATTGCGAGAGAGACCCGGCAGCCGCGCCGACACCGTTGCGAAAACTTCCCGCGCAAAAACTTTTCGCGGATCGGCAGGATCCGCCTCCCGCCACAACGCATTCCCGAACACCCACGTCACCGCAAGAGCCATCGCCAGAGTCGTTCCCAAAAAGACGATCGCCATTCGCGGCGGAAACGTTTTCTTGGTCGGCACAATCGCCGCGTCCAGCACCTTCACGGAGGGAATCTCTTTGGCTTCCTGTACCTTTGCGAGCTCGTACTGCTGAGTCAGAAGCTCGTACACGGTCTCCTCGATTTTTGTCTGGCGGTACAGGTCGGCGTAGGTAACCCCGAGGATCGGCAGCTTCCGGATGGAGGGGTAGAGGGAATTGTCACTCTTCGCGTCGCCGGACATGTCGCCGCCAAGCTTGTTTAGCTGCTGACGAAGTTCATTGACGCGCGCCTGAAGGGAGCGCACACGAACGTTGTTTGCCGTGTAAATCTGTTGCAGTCCTCTGAGCTCGGACTCGGCTGCAATCAGCTGCCCTTGCAGCGTTGCAGCGGCCTCCACCATCGCTTTTCCTTGCGCGGGAATATCGATCGCCGTGTTCTTGCTGGCAAATTCGCTGAATTTCTTCGCCGCCGTGTCCAGGGCGCCCTTGACGTCAAGAAGGCGTTCTTCCAGGAAGATTCGCTCGCGGCGAGCGGACGAAGTGCTGACCTGCGCGACCAGGCGGTCCAGCTCAGTCACATAAGCCTGGGCCATCGCGGCAGCACGTTTCGGATCGTGATCCGTGACCCCGATGGAGATGATTCCGCTCTTGCGGTCTTCCGAAGTGGATGTATGCTGCGCGAGTTTTTCGCGCCCGTCTTCCAGCTTCGAAACCCAGTAGACATGGCGAAGGTCGAATTGTTCGATCAGACGGTCTTGCACCGTCTGGCTTCCGAGGATGCCGACGAAGAGCGCTCCGGAGTTCTTCACGCCAAGCAGATCGCCGGCAATTCCGCCGAGACCTCCCCCGCCCGCTCGTCCAGCCATGGCGGCGAGCATCCCCGCCCCGGAGCCGGACTGGCCCTCCGGCGGCATTAGTCTCGTGACCGATTCGTAGCGGACGGGAATGATGAACGCGATGATCGTGCTTGCGAGCAGCGCATAGATCCCCGCGCGCAACATGAATCTCCGGTCTTCCCAGAGCAGCTGCAAATACCCGAGCACATTCTCTTGTTTATTTACCGGCTCCAAAATCACCGATGTTACAGGTAAGCTGCTTTCACGCACTTCAGGCGCTGTCTCGCGCACCGGGACTCTGCCCGTCGAGCTCACTGCTGATTTCCTCTTCCTGCGCTGGATTCCGAGAAGCGCTCATGCCGGAACATTTTTTGCGGCTGAAACAGAATTTTCACAGTAGCTGACACGTTCGTGGAGGGATTTGACTGAATCACGGGGAAGAGCCACTGCTCGAAAGGTCCTGCTGTAATACCACCGACCGGCACAAGCCACTCCGTATCAGAAAACTGAACCCGCGCGGGACTCGCCCAGATCGCTCGTTGATCGTCCAAAAACCCTCCTACCAATCTCATCCTCGTTTCCTGAGGCGTTTTCGTAATTGCGTTCACTCCGGGCGTCGGGTCTGTACGTGAAGAAAACATGTGCTTCGCCGGTTCGGTCTCCGATGCCGAGGGTCCCTGTTCCTGTGCCGAGGACACGCGAGTCGTACTAACTCCAAATAGCAGCGCCGCTCCGAGAATCCCGATCTGGCGTCGTACCAGCATGCGCCCTCAGGGAATGGCAACAGTTGCGACTAACGCGGCGGACGACGCGATTTGCGCGACCGACAGAACGTTTTTCAATCTAGTGCTGCCAAGAACTGGCTTCTCCGGTACGACAATCGTGTCGCCCGGACCCATCGATGTGGAGAGCACACCTCCGGACCAAAGGCCGCCCTGCTTGCCGCCCGTGACCGAGCCGTCCGCGCGGATGATGAAGATTGCGCCCTTGTTTGCAAGCTGTGTCGCGCCTCCCGCGCGGGAGAGATACCAGCCGGCATTCCTCCCTGGCGTATAGGTGAGGGCGTTCGCGTTGTACACTTGCCCGATGACCAGCACAGCTCCGGGCTGCTTGGGAATTGTGAGCGAATCGCCCGCGCGAAGCTCGATATCGTCAGGCGAGCCTTCAAAGCTCCTGTGGTCAGTTCGAATATGAATAACGAGCCGACCCGATACTGGGGCTTTCCGTAGTGCATCCAACATGCGCTCCCGCTGCTGGATGGCTGCCTGCTGCAGTGAAGCTTCCTCCGCCCCCGTCGTGGATGCCGAGGTCCTCACGACTGTAGACTCTTGTTCGAGTCGCTGGATCAGATCCTGTCGACTCTTCTGCTGAAATTCGCGCACTTCGTTCCGTTCAAACACGGCCGCTCGCGGATATGCTGTCGGTAGCAACCCTCCCGCATGCTTTAGCAATGAACTGAGCCGTTCGCCCGGCCGGATACCGTACACACCAGGTTTGCGTACTTCTCCACGCAAAGTGACCACCGCGCCGATGTCGTTCCAACCAGCCTGCTGCGGCACGGTCAACACGTCGCCGTCGTGGAGTGGCAGATTCTGGTCTTCGTTTCCTGCCAGCGCGGCGGCTAGACTCACGTCCTGATGTCCAGCCTGGACGCGCTCCCCGGACGAATCCGAGATTGCATAATGCGTCAGGTCACCACTATCGAGATTCGCGCTTCGCAGCAATCCGCCAGCAGAACGCACCAGGTCTGAAACGCGCATCTTGGCAGCGAGAGGATAGCGGCCCGACCGCGCCACATCACCCCGTACATAAACGCTTGGAGGAGACACTTGCTCAGGTTGACGATGCACCAGGATCCGGTCGCGCGGCTGTACCAAGACATTATTCAAAGCATCTCCCGTAAGCGCGTCGCGCAGGTTGATGCTGAAGACTCGCGTCGTCCCGTCCGGCTGCCTGCGGAAGAGTTGCGCCGAATCAAGCCATGCATCCGGTGTCACGCCGCCAGCCTGGTAGATCGCGTCACGCAGATGCTGCTGGCCAGAAGTGCGATAACTTCCCGGAGCGCGGACTTCACCTGTGACCAGCACCTCTGGCGCGGGCTCGAAGTCATACCGCCCGAAGATGCGCACCGTATCGAGTGGCTCGAGCTTCGGCGCGGTTTCGGGATGCTCAAGAGAGGCTTCCAGGTCAAAGGTCTCTACGACTGGATGATAGTCTGGCGCGCGCAACCGGATAATTTCGGCATAACGCACCGAAGGTTCTGGGAGAAGATCGGAGTAAGAAGCCACCAGATCCGTGAGTTTCATTTCCGGCTTGTAAGAGTAGCGGCCCGGGCGCAACACGTGTCCTTCGAGGTAGATCGACGCGGAGTTATACGGCGCAATCGGGAAGATGTGAATCTCGTCGCCATCCTGCACTGCAAAGCTACGCAGTTGGGCGCGGATTGCTTCGGGATCACCGGTCTGTCCGATCTCGACGCTCAACATCGTGCGCTTTTCATGAGCCACCAGCCGCTGTACTTCGATTTGTCGGAGCGCCGCTGCGGGGAGAATCCCTCCCGCCAAGTCAAGCGCGTCCTCCAGAGTCTTTTCACTGTGTAGCTCATAAAGCGCTGGCCGGCGCACCATGCCATCAACTTTCACCACCGAACCAAGTGGTGGTACCAGGAGCGAATCACCGTTTTCCAGCCGCTCGAGATCCCCGCGGATTCCATGAAGCAGCAGGTCGTAGGCGTCTACCTGCTCAATCAACTCCTTTCCCCGATAATGTCGAAGCCTCCGCAGCGAGCCCTGCTGTGTCACTCCGCCCGCCGCAAACAGCGCGTTGAGGGGAGTGGAAAGGGAACTCACGTCATATGCGCCGGGGGAAGACACGTCTCCGACGACATATACCCGAACTGTGCGCAAGCGCTGCAGCGACACGTCCGCAGAAACGTCGCGGAACTGCGTCCGCAGTACGCGCTGCACTTCTTGCTGCACATCACCCAGCGTTCGCCCAGATACTAGAATCGGGCCCGCCTCCGGTAACGCCACTCGCCCTTCGCGATCCACGGTGCGAAGCAGTCGCTGTGAAACCCCTCCCCAGAGGTCAATCGAAAGGCTGTCGCCCGGACCCACGACATAGTTCGGCCCTACGGGCAGGTCCATCGGGAGATACGCTGGGTTCGCTTCGCCCCTGCGAAAAACATCCAGTCCAAACCGCTCGAGAGGCCGCGCATTCGATGCCGCCTGAACATAGAGGTCATACAGCGAGGGTACGTTGGCATAAGGGTTGGGTTGACGCACCATCCTTACCGTTTCTACTGCGGCAGAGCCTGTAGGAGCGCGGCTACGCACGGCCGCATAGGCCTCGAAACTGTCCCTCGTCCTCGGCACGCGTGAGTCGACAGTTGGCTGCTCTGGCTGCGACATCAATAGCGATTCCAGATCTGGTTGAGTGTTGAGCGGAACCGAGAGACTGTCTCTGTTCCCATACCCTGGCATGCTTACCGTGTCATTCAGTTGTGAATTTGTGTCGGCACGCACCGAAGCGAGCACAGTTTCCGCTGACCCCAAACTAGCCGGATATTCTGAGCGCTGATTCGGCAAAACGCTCGTTCCATCCGGTCGAAACATCTCGTTTTGTTGTATTTCCTCGGCACTCTGGAGTGACGCCGATGAGAGTGGCGTACGCCTTGGCGCTGCTGGCTCGGTGGGTAAACCCTCGCGACCCTCTGGAACGGTCGAAGGCACAGCGCACTCCGGGGTACGCCGAGGATCACACGCGACGTTCTGTCCGATGGGTGAGGTTTCACTCAGCCTGTCGCGGCGCTCCCCGGTCCTCGCGAGTATCTGGGCCCGTTCCTGTCGTACGAGCTTTTGCTCATCTCCAAGATCTGAATCCGGATTCAGCCGCGGCACGAGGTAGCCGTACCGCTGAAGGAGATGTGTCGCGAGTACTCGGGCGCGCAGGTCTGAATGCAGCCTCTCCGCTACGGCCACATCGGTGAGGTCGGACTCCTCCAGGATCTGGCCACTTATTCCAGCATCCTGCGCAAGAACGCGTTTCAGTTCGACCATGAGACCAGCCTCTTTGCTCAGCACTTCGAGGAGCTGGTCGGCCGAGGCCCCCACGCGGTCAAGGTTGTCCGAGATGATGTCGGGAGGGCGCACGGATGCACGCGCCGGAGTTCCCGAACCGGACCGTTCCTGTGCACCTTGCTCGGATTGTTGCTTTGGCTGCGCCGACGGGACGGCGAAACCAATGGTCAGCAACAAAGCGCCGGCTTGCCGCGCTGCCCAGCCACCTCTTGCACATTGCTCAACGTTCCTGCTTCTCATCAACTCCCTCCTCCGGCAGCTTTTCTTGATTTGGCATCGCCCATAGATAGGCTTTTTCGCTGGTTCCCAATGATGCGTAGTGAATTTCGCTTGAAGCCCGCTCGGAAGCCTGGGCCTGGGGATTTGGCAGCGGCGCCCATCACGAAACTCCGCCGACCCCTGCAGCAATCTTTCGAACGGCGTTGAGGATGCCCGCCGCGGATGACTCAATGTCGTCGGAGTGAATATCGACAGAGGCCCAATAGCAGATGGCGCGATTCTGGCCGAACGCTACGGCGAGAATGCGCACCTCCGGATGTGCATGGAGAATCGACCGGCAAATATCGGGACGCCTTGCCGGTTCATCCAATGCGATAACAAGGACATCGGGCAGAGTTTGATTCACGCGATCGGGAATTTCCTTCTCCTCACTTACTTCTCCAACGACCTCGATGCCGGGTTGATCCGCCAGCGTCTCAAGAATTAATTCCCGCATGAGCTGAGGTCGGTTAGCCACGAGCACCTGAATTGGCTTATCCATGGGCGTCTCTTTTTGTCTAACTCACGTCAGTATCCGCGCCCTTATGCAGAAGGGAAGGCTCAAAAAGGAACTTTTTGACGGACTAAGAAAGAACTAGTGCCGGTCTCAAGAGGGCACTAAGAAAGGACTAAGAACGATTACTCCGTGATGGATACCAAGGGAAAGCTCAGCCGCACGGCCTGCTGCGATCTCTCAAGATGTTAATCGCCGGGGAAGTATTTAGTAAGGTGCTAGAGCTGAGGGCTTGCACGTATAGAGGGACAATATCCCGCGCACTGAAAGAATCTAGATTGTTATTTATTGACATATGACAGACTTCCCCCCTAGGATTAACTCAACCCTTCCGGGCGATGGTTCATACATTGCCCACTAAACGCGTGCCTGCTCGATGATACGAAAGTCGGGCTAGGCTATCAGTCCCCTATGGCCCAGACGAACAGCGTGAGTTTGTTTCCTTCGATAAGCGTTTACATCGTTGCGGAAAACCGGCTGCTCCGCGAGGCTCTGGTGCGCTTATTTCAGAATCGCGCCGGCATTTCCGTCTTCGGGGAGAGTCGCTTCGCCGATTCCTCAAGTGACCAAATTGCCGCGTCCCGGTGCGACGTCTTGCTCTTAGATTCCACTGCGGCGACGCTTGCGACCACTTTAATCGGTGAACTCAAAGAAAACGCCCCTAAGATCAAGATCATCCTGTTCGGGATGGAAGAAGACGCTGACAGCTTCCTGAGGGCCGTACGCTGCGGGGTCTGCGGTTATGTGCTTCGAGAGGCTTCCTCTGCGGAGATTATCGCCGCTGTTCGGGGAGTCGCGCAAGGAGAAGGCATCTGCTCTCCGAGGCTTTGCATGTCACTCTTTCAGTTTGTATCACAGCAGTCCCCTAAGAGACTGGAAATGGCTGAGCAGCGGGCCTGGACCAAGTTGACGCTGACTTACCGGCAATGCCAGCTTATGACTCTTGTCTCCAGAGGCCTGACAAACAAGGAGATCGCGGCCAAATTGAATCTCTCTGAATTCACCGTGAAGAATCACATCCACCGAATCATGAAGCAGATCCACGCAGAGAACCGCCACGACGCTGTTAACGTGGTTCGTGCCGGCGGGTACCTCGCAAACGCATAGCAGGCGGATTATTCGAGAGCGCTCTCTCTCCTCTGCTTCATGTGCGCCAGGCCGCCGTAGAAGTGCTTCGTGGAGACACAGTAAAGAGCCCCAGTAAAGTGCACCAAACTAGGGCAGCCATTCCATAGCATGTGCTTGAAAAGAAATGGCGGGGACGACGAGACTCGAACTCGCGACCCCCTGCGTGACAGGCAGGAGCAGGAACGCTAAGTAGTTGGTTCGTCTAGCATTTTCCTATGTCATGCATTATGGTTTTGCACGGTATTCGGCAATGTTTGTTCCCAAGTTGTTCATAAGTTTCCGACTGCACCCCTCTGATGAGACAGTTTTCGATGGGCACACTTGCCGTCGATTTTGGGGTGCCTACGGAACGACACTTGAAAGATGCAACGAGGTGAAAGCGTCAGGAAGAACGACAAGAACAAGAAACATAAGAAATCCAGGATTCATCAATTGATGGGCCAACTCTATACCGGCACCCACGATTGACGTTATGGATAGTGAAAACCAAACCGGCTCAGCTGGAACAGAGAGGAGTAACACGAAATGGCGATCTACTGTTTTGAATGCGGAGTAGAGGTTTCCGATTCTCAGAAAATTCTTCGCAACGGGCGGGTGTTTTGCTCACTGGCGCACGCGAGGACAAGAAGGAAAGAAGCTGCCCCGCCACAGGTCAAGCCTGCTGCGCCCGCGCCGGCAGCCCCAAGCACGCCAACCCTGGCTCCGGCTGCAAAACCTGCCACCGCTGGGCAAGCATCCGGAGCCCCCGCGGCAGTCACTACAAAGCCGCCTCAGAGCTAGCCTAAAGAGGGAGGTCCCGTAGTGTCGGAACCTATGGAAATACGGCTAATCGAGCCAAGAGCTCTCGCTGAGCTCGCCGAAAAGGCTCTGCAGGAAGAGAAGAGGACAAAGAACCCTTATCTTAGAGCGGTGATGGAGCGCCTAGGCCGCGTTGCCCTGGAGGTGAAAGCTGCCCTCGAATCTGAGGGGCAGCTAGATGACAGTCAAGGACCTCCCGCGGGCTGCGGTCACGATCATAAATAAACAGGAGCCAGATAGAAGCGAATTAGTTGACCTCTTGGAAAAAGAGGTTCTGGCAGATGTGGGCGGCCGAATCAGTCCTCATAGCAAGAATACCTGTTAACGGACGATCCGCTCTCCCGGCATCTATGATTGCAAGTCGAGCGTGTCGGCAGTATGTTTGGTCTTCTTCGACTTCCTCAAGGTTTCCTAAACTTTTGAGGCTTCTTGGTGGGCCAGAGTATTTGGACTTGAAAGTATGTTTGTTTGCTACTCGCGCGAGAGAAAGTTGGTCGGCGAAATGGTGCGATGCCACTAGCTCCTGTTGAACTGGGGTTTGTTTTTCTTTTGGCGGTGCTGGGTTTCCTTGTTCCTCTGCTTCTGATCGCGAGCCAAGCGAAACGGGCACGGTCCCTCGCCATCGCATTGATCATCGGTGGCAATCTCATCGGCTGTTTTGTGGCTGCTCTCTGCTTCTGGCGGGAGTCGATCCTTCTCGTCAATTTTTCCCGCTTTACCCCTTTTCCTTTTGCGCTTGGAATCGACAGACTCAGCGCGCTTTTTCTCCTGTTGATCTGCACGGTGGCAGTTCCGGTTGCGATTTTTGCGGTCGCCTATTTCGACCGCCACTACGACGCGCGGCGATGCAACTGGATGTGGGCATTCTTCTCGCTGTTTCTTCTGTCGATGATTGTAGTCGTGACGGCGTCAACTGGTTTTGCATTTCTCGTCGGCTGGGAGTTGATGACACTTCTCTCTGCTGGGTTAATCCTAATGGAGGGGGATTCGGCTGAGCGCCGTCACAATGTCTTCATCTATTTGGTGATGATGCATGCAGGCGCCGCTGCGGTAGTCGCGAGTTTCTTTCTTTTCCTGCCCTATTCGCACAGTCTGGATTTTGGCGCAATTCGTGCGGTCAGCGCTGGCGTTCCGGCGGGAATCAGGACCCTGATTTTCCTGTTGGCCTTCGTGGGATTTGGGACCAAAGCGGGCATTATTCCGTTCCACCTCTGGCTTCCTCGGGCTCACCCAATCGCGCCCAGCCCTGTTTCGGCGCTGATGTCCGGCGTCATGCTGAAGACGGCGGTGTACGGGTTTGTCCGCTTCGCTTTTGATTTTCTTGCCGGAGGGCCATCTTGGTTTGGATACGTGGTTCTTTTGGCCGGTGCGGCCTCGGGATTGCTGGGCGTCCTGTACGCGATTGCTGAACACGATCTCAAGCGGCTGCTGGCCTATCACAGCGTTGAGAACATTGGCATCATTTATCTGGGACTAGGAACATCGTTGCTTTTTCTGACCAATCATGCACCGCTTTGGGCAAGTTTGGCGTTGATCGCAGCTCTGTTACACACTTTCAATCATGCTTTGTTCAAGAGCCTGCTGTTTCTCGGTGCCGGCGCGATTTCAGATGCAACCCACACTATCGACCTGGAGGAACTCGGCGGGTTACAGCGTCGGATGCCGATCACTGGAACGACTTTCCTTATCGCTTGCTGCTCGATAGTCGGGCTGCCGCTCTTCAATGGTTTCATCAGCGAGTGGCTCACCTTTCGAAGTTTTCTGGCCGGCTCGGTTCTAACAAATACAAAGGCTCAGATTGTATTGCCGCTGATGGTGGGTGTCCTTGCCCTGATCGGCGGGTTGGCGGCGGCGTGTTTTGTGAAGGTCTTCGGTGTCGCCTTTCTGGGGCGGTCGCGCAGTGCCGAGGCGGAACATGCAGTCGAGGCGCCGGTTTCCATGCGGGCTGGAATGGCCATGCTCGCGGCAGCCTGCCTGCTTATTGGAATTCTGCCCGGACTTCTGCTGCATCCACTAACCTCGCTGGGCCAGGTTCTGATTCCCGGCAGTGGCGTGCCGGAGGAAACTCTGATCATCGCTCGCGTCATTCCGTGGATCGCAGTAATAATTCTGGGAGTGGTGGTGATAACCGTACTGCCGAAACGCACGCAGAGGATGGTTCCGACCTGGGGTTGCGGTCTTTCGCAGTTGACGAGCCGTATGCAGTACACTTCAACGGTTTTCTCGAAACCAATTCGTTTCGTCTTCTCCGCAGTTTACAGACCCGATCGCAAGATCGAAAGACTTCCCACCGACCAGCCGTACTTTCCCGTCTCCATATTGTATCGTTCGGTCCGCACGACGTCTTATGAAAAGGCCCTCTACCGACCGTTCGTTGACCTCATTGTTTCTGCGGCGCACCAGTTGCGGCGCTTACAGACAGGAAACATTCAAGTGTACCTGCTATACATTTTTCTTACCTTGGTTGCTCTTCTCGCGTTCTTGAGGTTCCAGAAATGAAGATTGCAATCAACGTCCTCCAGGCGCTGATACTCATCATGGGGGCTCCGCTGGTTCGAGGAATTATCGGACGGCTGAAGGCATGGATCCAGCGACGCCAAGGGGCTAGCATTTGGCGTCCTTATGCCGACCTCGCCAAACTCCTACGCAAGGAAGACCTCGTGCCTCCGTCAGCATCATGGGTGTTTCGTTGCGCGCCCATAGTATTGCTCGGGGCAACGATAGCTGTGGCCGCTTTTGTTCCCGTCGTACAGTCTTCGGCGCTGCTCGCGTCCCGGGGTGACTTCTTCCTGCTTGTATACCTGCTGGCTCTGGGGCGGTTCTTTCTTTCCCTAGGAGCGTTCGATGGGGGTAGTGCGTTCGGCGGCATGGGGGCCAGCCGCGAGGCGTTGGTGTCGACTCTAGCCGAAGCTCCGTTCTTGCTGGGGTTGGTCGCGGTTGCCATTTTGGCAGCCCATGCCGACATCGCTGGGATGGTTACGTGGACGCTCCAGCAGAACTTCTTCAACATTTCGGCTGTGCATATCCTAGCTTTCACCTCTCTCGCAATGGTGGTGCTGGCTGAGACGGGAAGAATGCCAGTGGACAACCCGACCACACATCTCGAATTGACGATGATTCACGAAGGCATGGCCCTCGAATATTCCGGACCTAGTTTGGCCTTGATTGAGTGGGCGAGCGCAGTCAAGCTCCACGCGATGCTGGCGCTCTTGATCGCACTTTTTGGTCCTTGGGGCATGGCATCGAGCGTATCAGTTGGCGCCATCGGCGTCGCGCTGCTTCTTTACTGTGCCAAGGTTGCGCTGCTGATGGTGCTGCTGGCGGTGATCGAGAGTGGTATGGCCAAACTGCGCATGTATCTTGTGCCGGACTTCCTGGGAGTCGCTTCCGCAGTTAGTGCGCTGGCGGTGATCTTTACGATGCTGGTCAAGAGGTAACGAAATGGGTCTGGTAGAAATTGCAACAGGCAAGGTTCTGAGTTCATTTTCGGTCTTTCTGTTTCTGACCATTCTCCTTATGGTTGTGGCGCGCCGCATCTCGACGAGCGTCCTGTTGTTCAGTGTGCAGTCTGCGATCATCGCCGCAGAGGTTTTCGCCACAGGATTCCGGGAAAGGCTGGCGGAGGCCTACGTGGTTGGCGCATTGGTATTGGTGATTAAGGTAGTCTTTATTCCTCGTGCGTTTTTCCGATTGGTTGACCGTCTGAAAACCCCGCGAGACGTCAAAGCCTCTACGACCCCGACCCAGTCAGTATTTATCGCTGCGGCCTTGATCTATCTGTCCTATGCGGCTGTTCATTCTTATGGGCAATCAGTGCACGTGCCCGAAGATGCCCTTGCAGCGTCCGTGGCTCTGATTCTGACGGGTGCTTTCTTGATGGTCAGTCGGAACAAGGCGCTAATGCAAATGCTCGGACTGCTTGTCCTCGAGAACGGGATCTTCCTGGCGGCTCTCACGACGACGTTTGGGATGCCCTTGGTCATCGAGATTGGGGTGTTCTTTGATGTTCTCATGGGGCTACTACTAATGGGAATCTTTACCTTCCGTATCCGCGACACGTTTGACCATCTGGACGTGTCGAAGTTGCGGCGGCTTCGAGGCTGAGAGAATGATCCTCCTGATGCCATTGCTCATCGCGCTTCTTGGGGCTTTTGTGGTCTTGGGTTTTCGGAACCCTCGGGTCGCCACTCGCGCTGCGCTCTTAACTGGCGGACTGGAAATCGCTTCGCTCGTGGTCGTCGTCTGGCAGGTGCATGAACGTGGCGCTTTGCAAGTGGGCCGCTACCTTCGTGCGGATGGGTTGAGCTCCTTCTTTCTCATCAATATCGCTTTTATTTCTGGCCTGGTGCTCGTCTATGCGTCAGGGTATCTGCGCCATACAGGTGAAGGACGCTTCTCTTCGCCACGCTGGTTCTATGCTCTCGTCTTCTGGTTCCTCTTCACAATGATTAGCGTTTGCCTGTCGGCCAACCTCGGCCTTTTGTGGATCATGATGGAGGGAACGACGCTGGCTTCGGCCCTGCTTGTCGGTTTCTATAACACAGAAGGCGCGGTGGAGGCTGGCTGGAAGTATTTAATGGTCTGCACAGTGGGAATCGCTTTCGCCTTGTTCGGAACCATTGTGTTGTACCTCGCCGCAGTTAAGGCAGGCATGAATCCGGCCGCGGCGCTGGACTGGGTCTCATTGATGGATGCCGCTCCTCGGATGGGTCTTGACCCGCACCTAGTGAAGCTTGCGTTCGTCTTCGTTATCGTCGGCTATGGAACAAAGATCGGGTTCGTTCCCATGCATAGCTGGCTGCCAGACGCACACGCGGAAGCACCTACACCTATCAGCGCCTTGCTTTCGGCCGTTCTTCTCAATTGCGCCATGTACGCTGTAATGCGCTACGACGCAATTGTTTCTCACGCCACAGGATCTGCTTTTCCTCATACCCTTCTGCTCATTTTTGGTGTGATCTCCATGGTTGTCGCCGGCTTGCTCATTCTGGTGCAGCGTAACCTGAAGCGCCTAATGGCATACAGCAGTGTCGAGCACATGGGAATCATAGCCATCGGCCTGGGACTGGGAGGACCGCTCGGACTTTTCGGCGCGCTGTTGCACACCTTCAATCACTCCGTTGCAAAATCTCTGCTCTTTTTCAGCGCCGGGAATGTTCGTCATAATTTTGGGACACTCCGCATGGATAGCATCAGTGGCATGTCTCGTACAATGCCGCAAACAAGCGCGGCCCTGGTCGTGGGAGGTCTGGCGATTGTTGGGTTACCACCTTTCAGCTTGTTCATTAGCGAGTTCGCGATCCTCTCCGAAGCCTTCACCCAAGCTCGCTATTTTGTTGTCACTTTGTTCCTGGTCATTCTTTCTGTGGTTTTTGGAGGTTTCGCCTACCATTTCCTCCGCTTGCTCGGTGGCGAGCCAAATAGCGTCCCTCCGAGTTCGAAGCTGATTCCTTCGGAATACTCCGTGATGGGAATCGCTGCCCTCTGTTTGATATGTTTCGGCGCGCGAGTTCCTCATCTGTTCAGTGTCCTCGTACAAGAAGCGATGGCGGTGTTGCGATGAATGCTAACACGCCAGCACCAATTCCAACCGCCGAAGGAGACCTTCAGGGCGCGATGTTCGCGCTCCCTCAGGCTAAAGATGGGTGTGTCGCTCGGCTCGTTACGATCTTCGGAAGCCTGGACGCAAGCCGCAAGAGACGGGTCCACTACGTCTTCGATGTCGGAGCCGAGCACTACCGGGAGATGATGTTCCCAGTCGAGGGCTCAGTCCGTTCCATTGCACTCAAGTTGCCCGCAGCGTCATGGTATGAGAGGGAACTCCATGACCAATACGGCGTCGAAATAGCAGGATACCCTAATTTGCGTCCTTTGATTTTCCACGAGAATTGGCCTGACGGCGTGTACCCGATGGTCGACGCGGTGGAAGGTGTTCCTTGGTCGAATCGTCAGTACCACTTCTTGGAGGTTCAGGGTGAGGGCATAGGGGAAGTCGCGGTGGGCCCCGTTCACGCGGGAATCATTGAACCGGGCCATTTCCGTTTCAGCGTCGTGGGAGACACGGTTCTGCATTTGGAGTTGCGCCACTTCTACACTCATAAAGGCACGGAGAAGCTATTCGAGGGGAGCTTTGTTAACGCCGGAACAATGATCGCGGAATCAGTTTCTGGAGACAACTGTTTTGCCCATGCTGTTGCCTATTCCCAGGCCGTGGAAAACGCATGTAGAGTCGATGCTCCACCGCGAGCCTCTGCTATCCGCCTGATTGGACTGGAGTTTGAACGGCTGGTCTGCCACATCTCGGATGTGGGTGGGCTCTGCACCGATGTAGGTTTCAGTGTCGGTGCCGCATCTGCGACCCGCATCAAGGAATCTCTGCTTCAGGCCTCATCGAGGTGCTGCGGAACGCGGTACTGGCGCGGCATTGCGGTCCCGGGCGGCCTCCGATTCGATCTCGACTCGAGGAAGATTCTGGAGTTTAGCCAGGCCGTCTCAGTAGCTGCTCGTCAGTTTTCGGATCTCGCGCAGCTAATCCTCAACACTCCCTCTATCCAGAACCGCTTTGAGACCGCAGGAATTCTTCCACGCGATATGGCGCGCGACTTGGCTGTGGTTGGACCAGTTGCGCGTGCCAGTGGCATCGATCTGGACGTGCGTCGCGATCATCCTTACGGGCATTACGATAGTGTGCAGTTTGAAGTTCCCGTCACCCACTACGGAGATGTGATGGCGCGCGCCAGGATTCGCATTGAGGAAGCCGCGACCTCTGCTCGGCTAATTCAGGAGACTGCAAATGCCTTGCCATCTGGAAGTGTGCTGGTGCCGCTCGAACTTCTCGGAGAGTTGCATGGATCCTCGGCGGTTGAGTCGCCTCGGGGGGAGCTCTACTATTGGTTGGAAGGGCACGACGAGCGCCTCACCCGCTGCCACATCAAGTCACCATCATTCCAGAATTGGCCCGCGATGCCCTTTGCCGTTGCGGACAACATCATCGCGGACTTCCCGCTGATCAACAAGAGTTTCAATCTTTCCTACTCCGGGTGTGACCGATGATCTTTGAAGTAATCGAGCGAAGTCTGCGCCAGCCGAACCGGGTTATCCCCGTCAAGGCTCTGTTAGGAAATTGCGATGGGAGCCGCATGCCCGAAGTTATCGTAGCTCAGTTGACACCCGCCATCGCCCAGAGGCTCGTTGAGGTGTGTCCCACGGCGGCTTTCAGAATCGAGGAACACGATAGGCGACCACGTCTGAGGCTCTCCTACGGCGAGTGTATTGGTTGCGGAAGGTGTTTTGAACCAAGCAAAGGAGGAGTGGTCGCTGCAAAAAGTTTCTACTGGTGTGGCCACGCGAAAGACCGGTTGGTGCGTGTCTGGGATCTCGACAGCCGAACAGAGATCACTCCGCTGCCGGCCGAACCAAAGGTCGCGCGCGGACAGATTCATTCCCTTTTGGGAAGGGCCCTAAATATTCGGCAGTTGGACGCTGGCTCTTGCAACGGCTGCGAGGCGGAAATCTCCGCTCTCACGAATCCCTATTACGACCTGGAGCGGTTCGGAATTCATTTCGTCGCTTCTCCCAAACATGCCGACATGCTTCTGGTGACCGGCCCGGTCACTCGCAATATGGCTGACGCCGTTAAGACCACATACGAGGCGGTTCCGTCTCCCAAACTCGTAGTCGCAGTGGGAGCCTGTGGATGCAGTGGAGGCATTTTTGCGGGCAGCCACGCAGTCGTCGGCGCGGTGGATGCTGTCATTCCCGTGGACGGATATATCCCCGGCTGCCCCCCAACTCCGGCGATGTTAATAACAGGAATCCTCGAAGTTTTGCGGCGACGCATCGCGAAATGATTTGCCTCGAATAGGGGTCGTGGGTTCGATCCCAACCACCCCGGTTCACAAGTTTCGCTGATTGCGTTGTACTTAGCTTCGAATTCTGAAGAATTTTGGCCCAATTCGGACCGATTTTGCGCCCAATTTGCGCCCTCGTCTCTCGTTTGGAGGTGTTTATGGCCGCATCGACAAACTCAGAAATTCAGAAGCACATTGACGCCTCTGCTCATTTTGAGCCCCTGCTCGACAGTGCAGAAGCCGCTTCACTTTTAAGAATTCATCCGAAGACGCTTCAACGCATGGCCCGCAACGGTGAGATTGCGGGGGCACAGATTGGTAGGCTCTGGCGATTTCGTGCATCTGTCCTAAATTCTTGGTTAACGCAATAATCGAGTGGATGAGTTGCGTACGCCCTGTACAAATCAGCGCTCCACGCAGGTCACCAGCTACGGTAATCTCCCCGTAGCCATCCGTGTCGCCTCACAGAAAGGAGCAGAAATGAGGCGCACGAGATATCAGCAAGGAAGTCTGATCCTAATCGATCGCAAGAAAGGGAAGGTCTGGAAGTTCAGATGGAGAGAGGTGCAATTGGACGGTTCTATTCGACGGAGGAGCTCAGTAGTCGGCTCCTACGACGAGTACCCCAGCGAATCGGCGGCCCAAAAAGCTGTGGATGCGCTCCGTCTAAACATCAATCAACATACTCCGAGAGGACTTCTGAAGGACTTCAGTGTCGAGACGCTCGTCAAGCACTATCGGGAACACGAGTTGCCGGATATTTTTCACGATCCGAAACCGAATCCGCGTGCCGGTGACGATTTGCAGAAATCGTATTCCACTCAGTACATCTACGAGATCTACTTGAATCGCTGGATTCTACCTCGCTGGCGGTCATACCGATTGAACGACGTCAAGGCCGTCGACGTGGAGAGTGGCTCAAATCGCTCCGGTTAGCGCGGGGAAGCAAGGCAAAAATTCGCAACATCATGAGTGCCTTGTTTTCACACGCCATTCGCTGGGAGTGGACGGCGAAAAACCCGATCTCGAGCGTACGGCAGAGTGCGAAACGACTAACGACACCGGACGTGCTGACTCCCGAGGAACTTGCAGCCCTACTCGGGAAGCTGCCCGAACCTCTTCGGACTGCTGCGGAGTTGGACGCCTTCACTGGACTGCGCCGCGGAGAACTAATTGGCCTTCAGTGGCAGGACGTGGATTTCGAGACTTTGGTTATACACGTCTGCCGTTCCGTCGTAATGATGGTCGAGGGCCTTCCGAAAACAGAAGCCTCTTCCAAAGATGTTCCGCTGGACGCGGCTCTTGCCGAATCACTCCTGAAGCTAAGGCTCACAAGCCCCTACAACGAGCCGGAGAACTGGGTGTTTGCTTCACCGCGAATGAAGGGCAAGCAACCCTACTGGCCGGACGGTCTTTGGAAAAGATACGGACGGAAGGCAGTGGAGAAAGCGGGAATCCCAAAACGGGTAGCGTTTCACACGTTTCGTCATACGTACACGACATTGCTCACGCAGAACAGCGAAGACGTGAAAGTCGTGCAGGAACTTCTTCGCCATGCCAACAGCCGCATTACTCTCGATTTGTATGCACAGGCTGGTATGGCCGAGAAGCGTTTGGCGCAGAGCAGAGTTGTGAACCAGGTACTTCAAAGAGGACCGGCAGCGGTCTAATTGGACCCTTTTGGACCCCAAAGCCAATCGCCGATTCTTCAGAAGTGCTTGAAAGGAATGGCGGGGACGACGAGACTCGAACTCGCGACCTCTGCCGTGACAG
>Ga0209118_1000147_pt1 | contig 46140 bp, 56 predicted proteins | sample BlaSpr_A8_Ref_M1_FD_187988 | JGI IMG/M metagenome (GOLD analysis project Ga0209118, IMG submission 187988) | Forest soil microbial communities from Thunder Bay, Ontario, Canada - Black Spruce, Ontario site 2_A8_Ref_M1 (SPAdes) (version 2) | ecosystem: Environmental > Terrestrial > Soil > Boreal... | reverse complement strand
CTGCAATCGCTCCTGACAAAGCTCAATGGCTCGATCGCGGTCACCGGCACATTCTGGCAGGCGACGCAGCCGGTCAGCGCATCGAGCCTGCCGCTGCCGGCCTTGGCTGCCACCTCCACAAAACAAAGCGACGGCTCGCAGAAGACGCAGATCGTCGACGGTGCGGGCAATGTGATCGCCTCGACCTCGAACAATCTCAACGTGCTATGCGCCAACTGTTCGGGGTCCGGCGTGAGCGCGGCTGACGAGTCGATCTTTACCGCTATGTCTACGCTGTTTGCCGCCGGTGGCGGGTTCTACCAGACCACCCCCACGAGCAATCCGCTTCTGAGTGGGACGCAAGGCACGTTTCAAGTCACCGCCAACCGGGCTCTGTTCACGAACCTCCGCAATGCCGCCGGCACCGAGGTCGGCACATCTTCGACGCCGCTTCAGGTCAGCCTGGCGAACACCGGCGCCAACGGCACGGCGGTCGCGGTCAGCGCATTGAGCCTGCCGCTGCCTACAGGTGCGGCGACCGCGGCCAATCAAACCGGTGTGCAAGGCTCGGCATCGGGCGGGACCGCGGCGGCGAATTCCGAGCTGGTCGGCGGGGTCTACAGCAGCACGCTCCCAACCCTGACCAACGGCCAGCAGGCCGCGCTCCAGTTCGACAGCTCGGGCCGGCTGATCGTCACCGATAATCAATCGGTGCCGGCAGGCGCCAACACGATCGGCAATGTCGGGCTGGTCGCCGGCTCGGCGAAGATCGGCGTGGTGACGACCGATCAGACCACGCCCGGGACGACTGATCTGGTGCACGCCGCCCAGAGTGGGGTTTGGACGGTCCAGCCAGGCAACACGGCCAATACGACAGCGTGGAAAGTGGACGGATCAGCCGTCACGCAACCAGTCAGCGCCGCCAGCCTGCCGTTGCCGACCGGGGCCGCGAGCGCGGCGAACCAGACCAATGCGTCGCAGAAGACCCAGCTCGTCGATGGTGCGGGCAGCGTAATCGCCTCGACCTCGAACAATCTCAATGTGCAATGCGCCAACTGTTCGGGCTCCGGGGTCAGCGCGGCAGACGAGGCGAGCTTTACCGCTGGCACGTCGGTGTTTGCCGCCGGCGGCGGCTTCTACCAGACAACCGCGACGAGCAACCCGCTGACGGCCGGCCAGCAGGGCGCATTCCAGCTCACCGCCAACCGTGCGCTGTTTATGAATCTGCGCAATGCGGCGGGCACCGAGGTCGGTACGGCGGCAACGCCGCTGATTATCAGCACCAACGGCGCGGCGGTGCCGGCCGGGACCAATACGATCGGTGCGACCACGCCGGCGGCAGCGGCTGCGGGCGGCGCCACGCCATACCACCTCTCGGGCGGGACCGCGGCCAGCAACAATTCGACCAGTATCAAAGGTTCGGCCGGGACGCTTTACGATCTGACGCCGATCAACACCACGTCGGCGATCTATTTCCTGAAATTGTACGACAGCGCGACCGCGCCGACCTGCTCGAGCGCGACCAACCTCAAGCACGTCTACCCGATCCCGCAGAACACGGGGGCCGGGGGCGGCTTCATCCGCTCGCTGGCGGTCGGCGAAGCCTATGCCAACGGGATCGGGTTCTGCGTCACGGCCGGCGGGGCGGACACCGACAACAGCAACGCCGCGACCGGCGTCTACATCGAGGCCAGCTACAAATGAATTTTCTGACGGCCAGGATCTTTGACGGCGTGGTTTCGATGCCGCCGGATGAGCCGCTGTTTCATCTCTATCCGAACCGGCTGACGGCGGGCGGCGAAGCCGAGCTGCACGAGCACCCGCACGATCATCTCGTGCTGTTCGATTGCACCTTCCCGGACGCGGTATACGGCGTCGAGGCGATCCTGCCGGACGGGCGGCGCGTCGATCTTGAGACGAAGCGGGTTGCCGGGGCCGGGGTCTGCGCGCTCATCAAGCGCTACGTCAAACACCGGATCTGGTTGAAGGAGGGCGAGATCGGCGCCTTCTGTTGCATGTTCTCGCACTATGACGAGAGCGGGTGCTTCCTGGCCGATCCGAAGGTGGACATCAACGAGCCGGCTCCGCCGGTGGCGGTCCTGGTGCGGCCATGGTGGTGGCCGAGGCTATTAAAGGTGGGGGCGAACGTAGCGTTGATCGGAGTGGTGGCTGCGGTTGTTTGGGTTGTCATATATGCATCCGTGTGGGCAATAGGGACGCAGATTTTCCGATGAATCGGCGCCGCCTCCTCCAGAGCCTCGCGGCTCTGTTTCCTCAAACGATATTTATTGCGCGGGCATCCCCTGGCCTGGATTTTTCGCACATGGCGTTGGGGGCTACCGTATCCGGAGAGGCCGCGCTGCTCGCCGAGCCCCTGATCGTGTTCACGGTACGGGACCAGCGCAACCCGGACCCGATGCTGGCGCCGGGCGGCTACGACCGCGGCGACGTGATCGAGGTGCTGCCGGATGGGTGGCGGTTCTCCGAGCGAGAGCTGACGCATCCGGGCTGGCGGATCGTGCATGTGACGGGATGGACGGTCGAGCAGGCAAATCAATTGAAGACACATGGCCCGCCGCGCTGGGCCGGCCAGTTTGCCAACCGGGCGCCGCTTCGGCGGCTCGCGTATCTCGAGGTCGAGCACCCGGCGATCCCGGCGCCGCTCGCGGCATGGCTGGAGGACGACGCGCGTGCCGAGCCGATCAGGCCGTGGCCGGCGGCGCTGCTGCGCTCGGTCATGCGCCACAAGAAGCTGCCGGACGATCCGACCGTGATCGGTTCGACCTCCAACAACGTGATCGGATAGGGAATTATAATAAAATGACTTCCTTGCCAAGAGTTCGCCTCGACGTGTGCTGCAATGACCCGGATAACGGCATCTTTGCCCACCGTGCTGAGCAGTTGCAAATCGATACCCGGGATGGTGAGAGCATCGAATTGGTTAGTGTGCGCGATCCTGCACCACGGTTCACCGAAGGCGCACTTTCAATCCGTCTCTGCCGCCGCAACTGGCCGATCTTGGGTAGCAAAGAATGGTACGGTAATTGGTGCTGGAACGCTTATTGGCTGCATCCCGCCCACGCCGTCGCGTTGCTCGCTGCGGTTAAGCGCGCGGGGCAGTTCAATTGCGACTGCGGCCCCTCGCAGCTTTACGCCAACTGGAATCAAGGCGATGCACCTCTCGATCGAAGGCTTTGGCTGGCCAATTTATTGGGACCGCACGCCATCGGTAAGGTCGCCTGATGCCGACGACGATCACCAAGACGATCGGCAGCAGCGGGCGGAACTATACCACCCCGGCGCTGTGGGAAGCCGACACCGCGGCTGTCCCGACCAATCTCGTCACCGCCGATAACGTGTGCGTCGGCCAGTGCTTCAACGACAGCGAATTCGTCTCGGCGACGGCGATCCTGACGCTTTCCGGCCACACGACCGATGCGACACGCACGATCACGCTGACGACCGGCGCGGGACAGAGCTTCCGCGACAACGCCGGGGTCCAGGGCAATCCACTGAATTACAACGCAACGAATGGGGTCGGACTGCGATGTACGGGAGGCTATGCCAATACTGTCAATACCCTCGACGACAATGTGATTCTATCTAATCTCCAGATAAGATCGGATGCATCGGATGCTAACGTAGATGCCGTCGCCAGCACTAACGGTACAAGCCCAAATAATCAGATAAATAATTGTATCGTATCCGGTGGGGGGCGAGCAGCTTACTTTAACGGAACAGCAAGAAATTCGCTATTTATAAATACGGGCATCGGAAGAAACTATATAATGCTGGTAATTGGCACCGTAAAATGCTATTTTTGTACGTTTGTTTGTCCAAGTGATGTCGCTACGCCGGTCGGCTACGGACTCGCTGTGGGGTATGGAGTTGGGGTTGTTGTTGAGAATTGTGCTATTTTTGGCGCAACCACTGCTGTTAACATTGGCGCCGCGACTATCACGACCTGCATGACCAACCAGGCCTCGCCGCCGGCCGGCTTCACGACCGAAACCTACGCCAACCAGTTCGTCAACACGACGATCGCGAGCGGCGACTACCGGGAGAAGACCGGGGCAAACCTCCAGGCCGCGGGCACGGCGGACGCGACCAACGGCGCGACCGACATTGCCGGCACCGCACGGCCGCAGGGATCGAATTGGGACATCGGATGCTGGGAGCTGATCGCGGCGGCGCCACCGCCGACGGGCCGGGGGCTGTCAACGCTTGGCGTGGGGCATTAGGATGAACCGTCGTCTTCTCTTTGCGATACTGCTGCTGCTCGCCGCCGCCGGCTCGAGCGATGCAAGCCGCATGTTGGGCGGAGGAGCACCTCCTCCCGGCTGCACGATCACCGGCGTCAGCCACTCGGGCGCGACGACGTTTACCGGCAACCCGAACGGCGACGCGTCGGGCACCGCGGTCGGCACCTTCTCGGCGACGACGAGCGGCTCCTGCGCTTCGCCGTCCTGGACGGTCAGCGACAGCACCGATTTTCAGACGAGCGGCGCAACGCTTGAGACGAACGGCACGCCGCCGCCGGGGAACTACTCGACGACCTATACCGCGACGATCGCCGGCGCGACCGGATCGCCGTTCACGTCCGGCTCATCGCTCGCGGTCACCGGCAACGGCTTCACCGGCAACACGCTGTCGGGGACGACGTTTGCTCCCGGGGCATCGTCTGGTACGGTGGTCGGAGCGATCGGGGTCAACGAAATCGGCGGGACCTGCGGCGTCGGGTGCGTGCTCTCGCTGACCGGGACGGATGCGGCGAGCTTCCAGCTTTCCAGCGCCACGCTGCCGAGCAACCTGGAGACCCAGGGCGTTCTCTGCGGGTCGCCGCCATGCTCATATTCGATCAACGTCGTTGCGACGCAGAGCGGGATCGGCGCAAACCCAAAGAGCACCGCATTCAGCATCACGTCTAATGCGACGGCAAATCTCACGGTAGCGCTCAATTTCACCAACGGCCTCGATTCGACCGGCTCGGCGACGACGCTGAACTTCAGCCAGTCGAGCGCAACAAACCTCGGAGATTACGTCGGTCCTTACGTCTGCCAGCACAACTACCGCCAGATCAGCACCGACGGGTTCTGGGTGGTCTACTTCCGGCCAGATTGCAGCGGCGGGCGCGTCGAGGTCGTCGTCGAGCTTGGTTCCCAATTGCTGGCCCAGCACGATACCAGTACGCCGTTTCAGCAGGATGACCAGTTCACCGCGACGATCATGTCGGGTGCCACCACGCTGGCGACGCAGCTCGTCGACCACCAGTATTGGGGCACCCGCTGGCGCTGGCAATCGGCCGCCCGCCCGCTCGTGCGCACCCTGACGGGAGGCGGAGCAACCGACGTCGCCCACACGATGAAGCTGATGATCCCGTTCGACAACAGCATGTTGTACGGGATGTCGAGCGCCTATCCAGGCGCCGCGTATCAAAATACGCCAACACCGCTCATCTATTCCGGTCCCGGAGACGGGGCTGGAATCGCTTATTACATGCCGGATGGTGGATCACGGGCGGACATCGGCCTTTTACCAGATATGTGCGCCGCCTGGGTTGCCAACCCGACCGACGTGCTTGCTCAGCCGAGTTGCATGGCCTGGGGCGAAGCGACCTCCTCGATGCAGATCCACTTCCGCGACCTCGGCGCCCACAGCTTCGCGAACAACGGCTCATTCATAAACACAGAGATCGTCAGCCCCAGCGACTGGGCGTTCAATACCGGATGGCTGCAATACGGTCCTGATCGTACTTATATCAAAGCGCCGTGCAATCCGGCAGCTTCGTGGTGGACTGCCCATCCACCGGCCTGCACGCTCGACGGTACTGAGACGGGCAGCGCGCCGGCGGCGCCGACCGTAACGCTGACCACCGGCGGTCTGGCGAACAACCAGATCAACAACGGACCGTTCGCGACTCAGGTCAACACTTCTGTCGCTATACTCTACCCCGGAGGTATGACCAGTCCGGCGTCCGAAGATGCTGTTATATCGCTGACCCCAACAAATAATAGAGTGGTTGTTCACTCTCCCTCTGACCCGGGAGGCGGAGCATTAGGGTATCGCGTATATCTTATGATCTATCCTTCTCCTGGCACAAGATCAACGCAGATTTATAATGGCAACACGCTTGGGAACACGGTCCCTATTCCATTTGGTACAAATTACACGCAGGGAGTGACTGGCACGCCCTCAATGTTTACGGACGACATATGTCATTGGCCGCTCACGGCGTACCTGCCATTCCTGATGACCGACGACCCCTTCCTCTTGGAAGAAGTGCAGGCATCGGCCGACTTCGCAATCTGGGCCGACAATACCTCCCGCCCTCTCTTTAACGCTGCCTTCGGCACCACGCTGCAGGGCATTGTTAATGGGTATCATCAGGCAGAGCGTTGTTCGGCGTGGGCCATCCGGAACATCATGGTCGCGCGGATGGCCATGTCGACCTACAGCGGCACCCCGCCGGCCTGGCTCCTGCCATTGAGCTACTGGGACCAGGTGGTTTCGGACAACCTCGTCGTCGTCAACAAGTTTGTTTCCAGCACCTCGCTCGCTTTCGGTGGCCTTCTCAAAGCTTATAACGCCCTTGGACCTAATTCGTCGTGGTGGCACGCCTATGTGCTGTCCACATTAGGGTTGGCGAAGTGGAGCGGACAATTCTCAGGCTGGGAGTCATTCTATCAATATATGCTTACCAGTCTGTCGCAGTATTCCGATCCGAATGTTTTGGGCTGGTGTAATCAGCTTCCGGCGTGGATCGATGGACCATACACCAGTACCTTTGGGCCTGCCGGGGTGCACTATATATGGGAAAACTACAGCGGGCAGTTCGACTCTACCACTTACACCTCATTGGCCGCTCTTTATAATGGGTGGTATTCGACCTGGGGTTCTACCGGATACACCGGGCCGCCTCCGGTCGATTACAATCTTAATCCCATACCAACGCTGGCCGCTTGTAATCGCACCGGCCCGCTGATCAAGGAATTAACGAACCAAGGGGCCGATTACTTTCTGGAGAACCAGTTCGTTTTTCACTTGGCTCACCTTAACGGCGAGACGATCGCCGATTCAGCGATGACCTATGTCGACGCAAAGATGCCGGCGTTGATGAATTTGTACCTCGGCGAGCCGTTCGGACGGAGCTGGAAGTGGTCGATCTCGCCATGATGGTGTGCTATTCCCACGCGCGTTGCCGAAGTGGCGGGCGGGCGACCACCCCCAGGCAGTCGCCCGCCCTAAGCGCGGCGTGGGGACTCGCAATCCCCCACATATGTCCCGCTGATCAGCAGGCCACGGCCGCGAGAGTTCACCGTGTCAGCCGCGCTACGGGTGGGGCTGGCACCCCCACGACCGTCGCATTTTGATGGAAGCCCTTCCACCTGCTGACCAGTCTAGCGGGAATGGGAGCGACTGTCGATGCTTCTTCGGTCGGAATCAGTCGTTATTGATGGAGCTTTTCTGGCCCAACATCAATCTGCCCGGTGACGGCGGCGGTGACGAGTGATGATCGAGCTATGAGAGTACGAGCGGCGATTCGCATGATCCTTAGTGAGGTTAGTGAGGCGGACTTGGCTGATCTGCGCACGGTGTATCGCTGGTACGTTTTGATATTGGTGCTTGGCGCCGTTGTGTTGGCGCTTGGCCTCGCGTGGCCCGCGCACGCCCAGATCACCAGTTTCGCGTCCGCCAACTGCAACTCCAACCTTCCGATATCGAACGGCGGGCTGACGCTGGGGCCGTCGAGCGGCGGCAGCCAAACCGGCTGCATCGCCGGCACGCCGAAATGGAGCGGCCTCAAGTATTACGAGGCGACGCCCAACGTCACGCCGAACCAGATGGAGATTGGCGTATCGGCCAACACGACCGCCAATACCGTCGCCGGTGTGCCTCCGCTCGCCGCCATCTGGGTCGGCAGCGCTTACAATATCACCACCCCAGGCGCGCAGTTTGGCACTACTTTTTTTGACGCCGGCCTGAAAAATGGTACGACGTGGTGGAATTCTGTTCAGACCAGCGGCACGAGCTGTCCGGCCGCCAATGGCAAGACGGTCGGGATCGCGGCCGACCTCAATACCGACCCGCCGCAGGTGTGGACAACCTGCGATGTCACCGGGACCGGCGGTTTATCTGGGGGTCCGCTGTGGAACAACAGCGCCACGTCCTCGCCGACCGTGCCCGGCTCCGGCATCCCCGGCACTACCGGCGGGACTGGCGCGCAGATGTTTTTTCCTGGCTATGCCTATTTCCCGGCATTCGTCGCCTTGACCGGCGACGAGGCCACGTTCAACTTCGGTGCGACCAGCTTTGTCGGGACGCTGCCGACCGGGTACACATCGTGGAACTCGAACGTCGACGGCAGCGGTACGGCGCCAAATCCCGGCCCGACCAACCCAATGACGATTAACGTGGCGAACGCGCCGGAGTGGCAGACAGGTCACGTCTACGTTGCGGGAGATCGAGTCGTCGCCGGGCCAGCGTGGGTTGCCGGATCTCCCGGCTCGTACACCAACGGGAGCGCGGTTTACCTGTGGGCGACGACCAACGGCGGCACGTCGCTGGGCAGCGGCAACGGCCCGCAGACCTGCGGCACGCCGGCCAACACCGGCGGCGGCATTGTCAACCCGACATCTGCACCCGCCGGCTGGTCCGGCGCCACGACCGCCAGCGACAACGGCATCACCTGGACCTGTCTGTCGAAGGTCGATTACGTCACGATGACCGGGGCGTTCGCGGACGATCCGAGCGCGTGGGCGACGGGGACGACCTATTTCAACAACGCCTGGGTGGTCAACGCAGGCAACGGTTATCGCATGACGGCATCAATGGCCTCGCCGCCGTACACTTGTCTGTCGGCATCCTCCGGCTCTGGTCCGACCGGGACGACCCTCGGATTGGATATCGCTGACAACACCTGCAATTGGCAGTACCAGGGGGCCATCACATATACGTCGCTTGCGAACCAATGGCCGCATCAATTCAACCCAAAAACAAACAATGACTTCGGGGAAGTGAAGACTAATTATCGCGTCAATCTCAATGTCTGGTATGGCGGCAAGGAGCGCCAGGTCTATCAGCCGGGACAGAACGGCGAGAAGAACCCGATCCTGATGACGTTCCATAATGATGTAAGCGACGGGCCGCCCTACCTTCAGAACTGCAAGCAGGGGTGGTTCGCAAGTGGGATAACGCTCGCCTATGCCGGAGCGGGGCAGGTGAGCTGTAATGGAACCGGACTAGACTTTCCCTGGACGGTGACCGCCGTGGCAGGTGATAGCTGGGTCGATAACGTGACTGCCGCAGCCGGGCCGATGCGGGCGGATCCGACCAAAGGGGTAATGTTTTATTCGACACAGGCATTCAGCGTATCGGGCAACTACTATACCTCAGCGGGGGAGCCGTTTGCGTTCAGCGATCAGGAAGGTTATGTCTCTAGACTGCAATTTCAAGCTGTTGCAAGCACGATCGGCGCCTTCGCTCATTCGGGTGGACCAGGAAACCAGGCTGCCAACAACATTGTTCTGACGCAATCTATTCTTGATGCCGGGGGAGGGCCAGGTGTCATATACCTTGACAGTGCCATTGTATTTGCGAACAACTTGTTGATCTATCGTGGTTCGACGCCCGGATGCTATGCGATCAAGGTGAGCTATCCGGGGCCGGTTTACAACAACACGGCGATCGGTAACGGGACAGCGAATTGCACATTCATCCAAAGTCAAAACGATGGTGTCGGGACATATGGCACCAATGGAGGTTATCCGACCGGAGCTTATTTCCCGCCGCCTTTCAAGAACAACGTGTTCGTCGGCTTTCCCAATCCGTGGGGTTATTTGACCTCTGGCGGCGCCTGGCCCTCAGCCCTCGGCGCGAACAATGCTACCGATGTCGCATCGTCGTTCAGCGGCGGCTCGTTCACGAATTCGTTTGGCGAGGCATATACCTCGGTCATGCTCCCCGGCATCTCGGCCTCGGGTTGCAGCGGTGGCGCCTCGTGCTACAGCCTCACGCCGGCAAACGAGTTCGTCAACCCGACGGTCGGCGCCGCGCTCGACATGCGGGTCAAGGGAACCGGCGCGAACATCTACGGGGCCGGCGCGGTGTTCTCGTTCGCCAACGACAGCTTTTGGCAAGGCGCACCGCTGGCACCGCCGCCGACCGACATCTTCGGCTCGGCACGTCCGACCGCCGGGCGGTATGATATCGGGGCAGAGCAATTCGCGCCTGGATCATCGCCGCCGGTTGCCGGCGGGGGTCTGTTTTGATCTCGCCTCTGGCGAAGCGAGAAGAAGGCTGGTATGCGGTGCTGATCGGCAATCGCCTCGCCTGTCTGTACTGGACCGGCCGCGCCTGGGAATTCCCGCGCAACATCTATCAGCGCGTGAAGCTGCCGGAAGGCGCTGAAGCTGCGGCTGCGCCGATCGCATGGCCGGGCGATGCCTGACCCGCGCCGCGCCGCGGTCGTCACCGAGGCCGAGAGCTGGATCGGCACGCCGTTTCATCATGCCGCGCGCATCAAGGGGGCTGGCGTCGATTGCCTGATGCTGCTCGCCGAGGTCTACGAGCGTGCCGGGGTCACCGGGCCGATCGAGCCGCCGTTCTATGTGCCGGACTGGCACATGCACCGCGACGCCGAGCGCTATAGGGAAGGGCTGCTCGAGCATGCGCACGCGATCGAGGGGCCGCCGCTGCACGGCGACATCGCGCTGTTCAAGTTCGGCCGGACCTTTTCGCACGGTGCGATCGTCGTCGAATGGCCGCGGGTCGTGCATGCCTATTGGGGCGTCGGCGTGGTGTGGGGCGACGCGACGCTGTTCCCGCTGAAAGACCGCCCGGTGCGGTTCTTCTCGCCGTTCACGGAGGCAACATGATCATCGAGGCCAAGGATTTTGCCGGGCAGACATCAACCGGCCACAGCTTTGGTGTGCCGTTGCGCGAAAAGACCATCGAGGGCCTGCTGAAAATCATTGCTGCGATCGCCGATGGCCGGGCGCTGGTCCAGTCGGTGCGTGTTGCCGCCGACGTCAATGTCGCCGACTACCTGATGCACGCATTCACGCTGGTCTTTGCGGAACGGGCGGCGCCGCTGCCGCAGGAAGGCCAGATCAGCGGGGAGAAGCTGCGCGAGCTGTTCAGGAACTGCGAATCTGGAGGAGCGATCCGGCCCCGGGGCGCCCAATACACGGCGGAATGCCGGCATTCCTTCGGTGATGCGCCTTGCTGCTATATTGGCGAAGACGACAAGACAATCGAGACCTGCCTCTCAAAGTTCAAAATGTGGGGAGTCGGGTGGTAGCGATGAATAATAAGCGATCCCCGCCACGGAAAGAAACAGCGTATCATTCCGAGCTTTGTTTGTACGGCCCTGATTGGGAACCCGCCGGAGCAATTGGCGGAAGAATTGCGCGACCTCCTAGAGCAGGTGCATTTCCAGCGTCACCCCGCGTTGCGGGGCATCCAGGGTTGAAGATAGAGGGAAGCTAATGTTCGGCCAACTGAATCCGCGCGTTCCCGCCGATGTAGGCTTCGTCCATCTCGACGATGCCGCTCAGCAGTTTCCCATCGTCCGCCATCGACTTCCGTACGCGGTGCATCATCGACCACACCGTGGGCTGGCGCATTTCAAGATCGCGCGCCGCCTGCATGGACGACAGACCTTTCTTCGCGGCCATCAACGAAATCAGCAAAAACCAGCGTTGCAGGTCGATATGAGTCTTGTGGAAGATCGTGCCGACCGTGACGGAAAAGGACTTCTTGCAATCCTGGCATTGCCATCGATCATCACGAGTGACTTCCCGGTGGCGCGCGACTTTGGCGGATGCGCAATAAGTGCAAGTGGGGCTTTCGCCCCACCGCACGGTTTCGAGGTGTTGGATGCACGCTTCGCGTGTGGGCCAGCGGCGATAGACTTCGACGATGCCGGTCATCGATCAACCTTGCGCCCGGAACCAGCGGCTACCGTCGCCATTCTTGTCGCGGGAATGGCGCCCGATGACACGACCCCTGGCGTCTTTGATCTCGCACCAGTCCGCCAAACGGCCGTAGCTCTCGGCATGAGCGCGGCACTCGCGAATAGTCGCGAACTGGATCGGTGTAAAAATCGAACTGTCGCCTCCGACGTGGGCGACATATGGCCCACGGCTACGATTGGGATGGTTGACCATAGCTTAACCCTCCCGCCGAAATGCATGGTCATCGGTTACGATTTCCTGGCGGCCACTGCTCACGACGGTTTGCTTGATGTCTTGATATGTCCGGTGCTCAAGCACATCCGCCTCGACCGTCACCAGCACGCCCGCCTTACTACCGAGTGCCGACTTGCGCCGCAGCACAAACTGATTACCGTCGATGTCCTCAATAATGTGCATGACAGGCTTGTTACCAACCATGTGGCGGATCACACCTTCTATTCTGATGCGGTCACCAATCTCGCCGAAATGATTCGATGTTTTGCGAGGCTCGGCGGCTTTAACGATCGTGGCCATCTCTCGTCTCCGCCCCGGAACCCCGAGGCGCGGGCCGGAGGGAAGTCCCCGTCCGGTAAGCAGGAATGTAGCCGATCAAGGGTTAGACAGTCAAGCCCTAAAGCGTATAATTCCAGTTTTATGAGCGGCGAATTTTCCGGCGGCAAGGGCGGCGGACCAACACCGTTCACAAACGCGTTCAAGCCGTCGTCGGTCGCGTCGCTGCGCTACAACACCAGTCAGGCCGGGAGCCCGGTGCCGCTGGTCTACGGCACGCAGCGGGTGTCGATCAACCTGATCGAGCTGTGGGGGCAGGCCGGCGGCCTCAACCAGAGCACCAACTCGAAGGGCGGCAAGGGGATCGGCAGCTCGACCGGCAAGAAGGGCTCGACCGGCTCGAATTATTCGGTCGACGTCGCGTTCGGCGTGTGCCAGGGGCCGGTCAGCTATCTCGGTTCGCCGCACGGGTTGTCCGGCAACAACCAGGTGTGGGCCAACGGCACCGTCGCCGGGGCCAACACGGTCGGGCTCAACTACTACCTCGGCAATGACGGCCAGGCGGCCGACCCGGTGTTTCTCAGCTCCGACTCGAACACCCCGGTCGTCGGCTATTCCGGCACCAGCTATGTGACAGGTACGCCGATGCAGCTCGGCTCGACCCCGGCCCTGCCGAACCTGTCGTTCGAGATCAGCGGGTTCGGCAGCACAGCCAACGGCGGCGCCGGGTGCGGGCCGGGCTTTCCGGGCGACGCCAACCCGACGTTCATCGTCACCGATCTGTTGACCAACCCGCGCTATGGCGCCGGGTTTCCGGCGGCCAACCTCGACACCGCGGGATCGCTCGCCGATTTCGGCACTTATTGTCAGGCGGCCGGCCTTGCGATGTCGCTGCTGCTCGACCGGTGCCAGCCGTGCGCCCGCTGGCTCGAGGAGATCGCCGAACTGACCGTGTCGGCCGTTTTGTGGTCGGGCAGCCTCTTGAAGATCATCCCCTACGGCGACCAGACGCTGACCAGCAACGGCGCGACGTGGAACCCGAACCTGACCTGGCAGTACAGCCTCGGCGATGCGGACCTGATCGATTTCGGCGGCGGCACCGATCCGGTCGTCATCACCAGGAGCGATCCGACGGCGGCGACCAACTGGCTCAGCCTCGAATATCAGGACGCCAACAACAACTACAACCCGCAGATCCTGCCGGTGTGGGACCAGGGCCTCATCGACCAGTTCGGCACCCGCACCGCGCCGAGCATCCAGGCGCACGAATTCACCAACGCCGCCGGCGCCACAATCTCGGCAACGCTGATGCTGCAGCGCAAGGCCTATATCCGCAACACCTTTAAATTCAAGCTCGGCTTCCGTTATTCGCTGCTCGAACCGATGGACATCGTGCTGCTGACCGATGCGACGACCGGGCTCTCGGGCGCAGCGGTGCGCATCACCCAGATCGATGAAGACGACAACGGCGAGATGACCGTCACCGCCGAGGAAATCCCGGGAGTGACGCCGTGAGCGGCGAGCGGCTGCGCGCGGAGATCGCTGCGTTGGGCCTGATGCAGACGGATTTAGCACGGCTGATCGAGGTAACCCCGCGTGCGGTGAATTTGTGGTGCGCGGGACAGCGGAGAGTGCCGGGGCCGGTCACAGCTTTTCTTCGTGTGTTTCGAGCACTGCCGCGTGGCCGGCGATTGCAATTGATCGCGGACGCTAAAGAGCGATGACCGGGACAATCACGCCGATCGGGGTCGGCACCGCGACCTTGTACCCGAAGCTGACGACGGCCGGGGCCGGCTACAACATGCTGGTGCCGCCCGGCAACACCAACCCGCCGATCATCTTCGAGCCGCCGGCGGCGCTCTCCGGCGGCGCGCTCGAGGTGTGGATGATCGCCTCGGGCGGCGCCAACTGGGGCGGCTGCCAGGCGTGGGTCTCGCTCAGCGGCAACACCTATGCGCTGGCCGGGACGATCTACAAGGGCGCGCGCCAGGGCGTGCTGAGCGCCAATCTCGCCAGCCACAGCGACCCGGACACGGTCGACACGCTGGCGGTCGACCTGACCGAGAGCCTCGGGCAGCTGCTCGGCGGCACGGCGACCGACGCCGACAATTTCACGACGCTGTGCTATTGCGCCGGCGAGCTGGTCAGCTACCAGTCGGCGACGCTGACCGCCGCCTACAAATACAACCTCGGGACCCGGCTGCGCCGCGGCGTCTATGGCACGCCGATCGGCGCCCACTCGTCGGGCGCCGGGTTCGCCCGGTTCGGGCCGAACGACCCGTCGCTGTTCAGATACGTCTACCCGGCCAACCTGATCGGCCAGACGATCTCGGTCAAACTGCCGGCTTTCAACACCTTTGGGCAAGCCTTGCAATCGCTCGCCGGCCTCATCGTCGACACCTATGTCCTGACCGGCGCCGGCGCGGTGATGCCGGCCACGATCCTCTTCCAGTATCTCGGCATCCCGCAGATCGGCGCGCCGGTCGAGCGCTACACCTTTGGCGAGAGCGTCAATTTCGTCACCAATTTTACCGGCAGCCTGTGCACCGCCGGTCTCGCCGCGACGGCGCAGACGATCTTCGACATCGCCCAGAATGGCACCAACTTCGCGACGATGACCTTTGCCATCGGCGGCACGGCCGCGACGTTCTCGGGGACCGCGGCATCGTTTGTCCCGGGCGACGTCCTGACGCTTATCCCGCGCCGCACTGACGCGACGCTGGCCAACCTGTCCGGTGTGCTCGCCGGCACGCATTGAGGGGAGAAAGCCCATGGAGCCTCTACGCAAGCCCTGCCCGGCATGCCGGGGGAGTGGCGTCATGCCGCGCACCCGGCGGCTGATCGACGGCGTGCCAGACGCGTTCGATCAACGCACCGAAGAACTGTGCATGCGCTGCGGCGGCAGCGGCAAAGTGCGCGATGCCGGTCCGGCCAAAGAAACGCCAAAGGCAACGGCGGTGGCCGCCCACGACGATTGCTGCATGGATTGAGGTGCGGCGGTCCGTTATGCGCGGTCCGCGCCCAGGTCAGGGCCGGCGCGCCGCTGCCCGATTTCTTCCGCCCGACGAAAACCGCGTAGGAAGCCCGTGGGCGAGCGACATCTGCCGCCCGCTAACCCCCTACCCGGCACCCTCGCTCCCTGCATCCCACGGCCGCCAGACGCGGCCATTTTCGCGAAAGGACTGATCATGTCGTTGTTGACCACGATCGAAGGCGAGCTGCCGAAGATCACCGCGGCATTGCCCAATCTCGGCGCCGTGCTGCCGGCCGTCGCCCGGGCGGCGCATGTTGCCGAGGGCGTCGCGCTGGTCATGCCGGGGCTGATCGCCGACATCCTGCGTTTGCGCTCCAGCCCGTCGGTCGCGGCGATCGAAAAGCTCGTCGCCGACCTCGAGGCGGCATGGTCGACCGTCACGGTCGCGATCGCCGTCGGTACCGTCGCCGAGCCCGAGCTCGTCGCCGCGCTCAATGCGGCCAAGGACGCCGCGCACGCAGCCGCCGCATAAGCATTTCCTCACGCCAGGAAGTCATCTAATATAATTCCCCAACAAAAAGGGGGGCGCGGGAATTGTCTTTGGCTTCGGCTTGTAGGCGAGCACCATCCGCACGAAGCGGTTTAGGATGTCTGGCGGTTTCGGCTGGTCGGTCATGAGCCTCGTTCATTGCTTGCCAGATATCGAGCACCTTCTCGGGAGTTGAGCGATCGTCATCGGACCCATAGGCCCGAATACCAGCCTCGATCATGGCCTGGGTCATTTCGGGCACCCTCCGAGTGGCATCGCGTGCTTCTGGATAGGGTTGGGAACGCCCTAGTGTTGTGCGCCTATCGGGCGCCCCATCCTTTCGTGTGCCGTATTCGGAGGGCACTTGCTCCTGATGGTTAGCAGACGTGCCACCGGGCGCAATATCAGCTATCTGTGATTTGATCGTTTCGCGCTTCCATTCGCTCCAGGACCGAACGACCGTACTTGCCTGATCAAGTTGTTTATTAAGCCAGTTCTGCTTTGCCATTGGCTTCCTCTGATTAATCTCTTCTATGCTGGCGGTTGCCGCCGCCGCAATGCCATGCTCGCGCGTTCGAGTTGTTCGAGCGTCCCGGCCGTGATCGAAAAATTGTACGGGCTGTCTGAGACCCGCAATTCGATTACCGCCAAACTTGAGACGCGGCACCTTTCCAGCAAACCTTCCTTTTGGCCGTGATTGCTGCGCTCGAATTGGATGGTGTCAGCCTCGCGGACGTATAGGTTCAGAAGAAACAGAAATCGATCGTGTAGAGGATTGCCGTCGCCTGTGCACCCATGGCTAGAATGCCCCCGACAAGTAAGGGGAGTGAGCCTTGGTCGATCCCGATAAAGAGGGCGGGAGCGCCGAACCACATCAGAACAGCGCAGAGCAGCCCCACGGCGGCTATTACAAGAGCCTTCATCAAGCCGGTACCCTGATATGGTACCTGCTCAGGTGGCCCCGCCGTTGGTGGCGAGGCGGCGACCACAATCGACGTACCGCGAACGCCACAGTTCTCTTGACGCTGGGTACGCTGGTGCTGGCGGCCGTCAATCTCGGGATGCTTTTGGAAATGCGCCGGGGCGGCGATCAGCAACATATGGACACCATAGCCGTACTCCGGAAGACCGATGCCACCATCGCCGCATTGAACGAGCAGGCCGTCGTAATGCGCGGTCAGTTGGATGAAATGCGGGCGACTCGCCGTCCCTGGCTGACGATGGACGCGCGGGTGACCGAAAATCTTTATTACAACGTCAACGGGGTGAATATCGGCCTCACGTTCACATTGCGAAATACAGGATTGACGCCAGCAACCCGCGCTTGGATTCATCCCAACATATTCGTCACTGAACCAGGCGATATTACGGCCGCAGTCCAGAAAGAGTGCGCTAATGCGCCTGGTATTATCGGGGTCGATATTTTCCCGAATGGACAGTGGGAGCAGCCGATCGGGATTATTCTCAGCAAAGAGGCGGTGGATGAATGGTGGCACAGATTCCCGACATTGCGTCCTGCGATCTTTCCGGTTGTCGTCGCATGCATCGTCTACCTCTCGCCATCGGATACACTCGTCCACCACACACCGTTTGTTTACATTCTCCGCGCTAGCCGTAGCCTCGGTCCAAACCGCGCGGTCGGTCCCATTTGGGTAGACGACGACACCATTCCAGCATCGAACCTGGGACTCGTCACCTCGATAATCGGCTCCTGGCGCGCTGATTAACAGTGGACCTGCGATGGCGAAGGTCTGATCGTGGCACAAATGACAGCACGCGAGGAAGGCAACAAATATACTTAGGCGGGAGTTCCGCGCAACCCGCGCGCTCACGGCACGCTCCTAAGACACGATGCACCCCCGCATCGTGCTCGACTTGCCGACCGCGCCCCAATATTCCGATTGATCACTTGCGCCATAATACCGGGCGAGTCGGGGCGGCGGTAGAGACCCATGCCATGCTCCCTTGGGGCTGTCTCCGGGCGGCGATAAAGGTGTCGAGGTCGGAGGGCGCAAACCGCTTGCGCTTGCCGACCAGGACATAGCGCAGCGCGCCGGCGGCGACAAACCCGGCGAGGCTCCTTGTGCTCATGCTGAGCAGCTCTGCCGCCTCGCGCGCCGTGTAGAGCAGCCGCGCCGGCCGGGTGCGCGCCGGCTCAGGCATCGCCGATACGCGCACTCATGCCGGGCGCGCCATGTTTCACCGGGAAATCCGACCATTCGCGGCCGTCGAGCCGGCGGCCGGCGGCGCGCTTGCCGACGCGGACAACCCCGTCATCGGTGAGACCACGAACGTCCAAATCTTCGAGGGTCTCGGATGCGTAATCGGCGGCGGGTGCCCACTCGCCCCATTGCTTGAAGAAGAACGGGACGCTGGCGGCGAGGCACTGGTCGCGCAAGCTCCGCGCCCAGGCCGGGTGCATCGGCCGCGCTTGGGGGCCGCTCTCGCCGCCGACGATAACCCAATTGAGATGCGGCCCGGCTTCGATGCGCATCGTGCCGCTTGGACGGTCGTTCGGATGCTCTTGGCCACGTTCTTCGGCCGCGCAAAGATCGGCCGCGCTATAAAATGGGCACCCGCTAAAAAGGCCGCGCAGAGCGTCACGACGGCATTCAGTCCAATCGGGTGACGGCGGGTCGCGCAATCGCAATGCGGTTAGATCGACCGGCCCAAGCAGCGGTTCGGCCGAGATGAAGCGCACTGCGGCCGGCGTCGCGAACAACTCGGGGATCCGCTCGTCGGCGGTTGTCTGGTCCTCGACCGAGACCCCGAGCCAGACATTCGGCAGGGGCACCCAGAGATCGCGATATTCGAGGCATTCATGGTGCACGACGCCGTCGAGCGCGAGGCGCTTTGCTGTGCCCATGTAATCCCGCATCCGCTCGGCGCGTTTGGTCAGAACTATGAAGGTATGCTGCGGCGCCAGCGCCATGACCGCGAACACCCGGTCGATCATTGCGTCGGGGATGAATTCGCAGAACAGGTCGGACATCGACAGCGTGAACACCCACGGTCGGCGCCAGTGCAGCGGCCAGGCGAGGATCCTGTCGTCGATGAAGATGTCGAGCCGGTCGGCGTACTGCGCCCGGTAGTCGATGCCGGTACCGAGGCGGCAACAGAACCGGCACTCCTCGCTGAGATGGGTGCAGAACCAGCTGATCCTGCCGGTCTCGCGATCGCGGGCGCGCACCGGGTTCCAGCTCGCATCGGCCCACTCGCGCTCTTGCCGATTCATCCCGGCCGGGTGACGCTGTTTAAGCATGAGGGCAAGGACGGCATGACCGCGCATCGCCGCCGGCCGGACCGGAGGCCAGATTGACCATGGCCGACAACACCGCGATCGGGCGCCTCCTGCTCCGGTGCCATCGCGGCGGCGAGGGTCCGCTGCAACACCGGTTTCATCTTGAATTTGGCGGTCGGCTTCGGCGTCAGCATCAGTGACTCGCCGGTGGCCGGGTTGCGCCCGATGCCGCCGCGGGTCAACCCGGGAATGAGCACACCAAGCCCCGGCAGGGTTATGCGGTCGCCGGCGGCGAGCCGGGCCGCGATCTCGGCGAACAGGGCGTCGACGACGCACGCCGCCGTCTCGCGCGAACAATCGAGTTCGCGGCGGACCGCGGTGATCATGTCTTCTTTGGTCATCCTCATTCTCCTTCCTCTGAAAAAACTCGAGCGAGATGGCAGATGCGCCGCCGGGCTGCCGTCTCGGTATGGCTCGCCCCGGCTTCCATCCGGTCCGCCGAGCGCTGGAAGCCGGGGCGCTCCGGCGCGGTCTGCGCCGAAGGCTGTTTGGTTAAGCCCGGGTCATCGGCCGGTCTCCCAGGCCGCGAGGAGGCGCTTGCCGGTGGGGCTGGTCGACAGATAACCGGGCTTGATCGCGCACGGCACGAGCCAGCCGCGCTCGAGCGCGACCGTCTGGGCGCGGGCCACCTGGCCCGCGGCAAAATGCCAGCCCGGCCCGTGTGCGCAATATTGCAGCTCGCGCAGGATGTCGGCGGTCTCATCGTCGAGATCGAGCCTGGGATTGTCCTGCATCGCGGGCCTCGTTAAACCGGGGAGGGCAAAGGGAGGCGCAAATGCGCTGGATGGCCGCAATCATGGTGCTTGCGATGTTTGCAGGGCTGGCATTGCAGCAGCGCTGCCAGCCGGGTGCGCAGCCCGAACCGGTACGGTCGAGCCGTCATGCGACGCCGGGGCAGCTTTACGAGGCGCGCGAACTGATCAACGCCCTGGGTTACGATTGCCGCGCGGTCGACGAGATGCTGCCGTTCGCGTTCAGCGAGGGCTGGACGGTGTGGTGCAACGGAATGCGGTATCGGTTCGAACTCGCCAACCACGGCGGCAAATGGTCGGTCGAGGCGAAATAGCGCAGCTGGGTCGGGCAAAGGCGGGCCTCCCGCGGGTGACGGGAGAAGTATCGGGTTGCGAGACTAGCCTGTCAAGCGAAACGTGTCGGTTTGCGATACCCGCGCGTGGGGGCGAAATGTTACTCGCTTGAAGGCTCGCCGCTCTTGTCGCGAAAACGAATGATTATGGCCCCTTTTTAGCGTGGCGCCGGGGTGGCGCCTGGCTCGCTCGGTTAACCGCCGCGAGGCGGCCTTCGATGACCGATTCGACAAGGCCACGATCAGGCTCGGCAAGCTCGCGATAGCGCTCCAGGTGGTCGCGCTCGGCCAGCGGCAAAATCGTCGGCGGCAGGTCGGGCAAGAGGTCTGAGGGATGGCAGTCGAGCGCCGCCGCCAGCCGATACATCCACATGATGTCCATCCGCACGCCATGCACGTGGTGCGGCCCCCATTCGAGCTTTTCGATCTGCCCCTTAGTGGTGGGCGGCACGCACCGCTGGGCCAGCGCGTCCAGCGATAGCCCGCGCTCAAGTCGCAAGGCGCGCAATCGGTTGGGCCGCGACGGATCATAGCCGCTGGGCAGGAGGAATCTGCGCGTCGTCATCAACTGAAGGTGTCGAAAAACAACACCTTGTGCAGTCCCGGAAGCCGACACGCTACCCCTTGACATTAGTATCGAAACCCGACACTATCATAGCACGCGATGTGGGGAAGACGCGCCGGTGAAATGGGGCGATTGGATATCCGACTGCACATTGAGCTGGGCCGAGGCCGGGCGGCGCGTCGGCGTGACGAAATCCGCGGCCCGCCAGTTCGCCTACGGCCGGGTGCCGCGCAGGGCAACGATGTTGCGGATTTATCTGGCGACCGGCGGCCGGGTCAGCCCGAACGATTTTTACGACCTGCCGGCGCTGCCCGCCGCGGCCGGCGAGCGCGAGGAGGCGGCCTGATGGCAGGCGGCGACAACACCCCGCTGACCATGGCCGAGCGCACGGCGCGCGCGATGGCGCGGATCCGCGCCGTATTTCGGCGGGGGTCAGCCGTGAGCGAACCGACTCAGAAGATTGTAGGGCGCGGCGCTGTGGAAAAGGGGAGAGTGCTCCCCACGTCGCACGTGAGCGCCCCCATGCCTCCCGTGCAGCCGCCACGGCTGTCGCCTACGCAAAGCGCCCCCGACGGGGCGCCGGTCGATGTCTGGGTGCGCACCGCGCACGGCCTCAGACGCTGGCGGATGCCGATCGTCGACCATTGGAGCATCACCGCGCTGCCCGACGGGGCGCGGATGATCGAAATCTCCGGGTCGCGGCCGTTGCGCGCCGATGCCGCGGTCGCGGCGCATCTCGCCTGGCTCTTGATGCCGGAAGAGTGGCGCACCCATCTCGCGTTCTATCGGGCGGAGTGCGGCGATGGCTGACGAGGGGCTCGCCGGGATGCTGCCGCCGGGCTGCCCGTGGGTGGTGTCGAGCCAGGCGGCGCGCGAGCGGGGCGCCACGCTGCGCTTTGCCGCGTCGCTCGCCGACGCGATGCTGCTGGCCGATCGGGTTTTTGTCTATGGCGCGGCGCGGGCCGAGCATGCGGTCTCCGGCGAGCGCTGGGAACGCCGGCGGCGGCGCTGGCAGCGGGTGCGGCCCGCCGCTCCGACGGCGACGGCCGTTGCGCCGACCGAGGCGGCACCTGAATACTGGTGGCAGAAGCTGTGATGGCCTGGCTGATCCTCGCCTGGCTCGCGGCGCACGGCTACGATTCGGTGCAGCGCGATGTCGTGTTTGTCGCGGCGCGCGTCGAATCGGGGCTGCGTCCGGAAATCCGCAACGGCCCGCACCGCGGCCTCATGCAGTGGGCCGGCCCGCGGGCGGCCCGGCTGCGGTATTACGAGCGCGGCCGGATCGCGCAATTGATGCGCGACGCACCCGGTCGCGACCTGCGGCTCGCCCAGGCGACAGCGCAGCTCGAATTCATGGACCGCGAATGGCGGGCGATGCCGGTCAGCGCGCGATTTTTCCGGGCAACCGACCGCGCGGCGGCCTGGGATGTGTTCTGCGCGCATTTTCTCAGGCGGAGGGGGTGCTGATGGGGGCCGAACGCCTCGCCGGCGAGATCGTCGCGGCCGAATTCCTGCTGCTGGTGCTGTGCCTCGGCGCGATGCTCGGTGGCGGCTTCGCGCTGGTGTTGACCTGGCTGCGGCGGCTGGCCGTGCGCGCCGCCGACCGCCGCCTGCATGGGCCTTGAGCGATGGGCGGCGAACGTAAATCGGAATCGCATGGCGAGGCCGGGTATGCGCGGCGGCCGCATGATGCCTATTTCACCGAGCCGTGGGTGACCAGGGCATTGCTTGCCGCGGTCGATCTCGGGGCGCCCGGTGTGGCGCGCGCGCACACTGTCGTGTGGGAGCCGGCGTGCGGCGACGGGCGGATGGCGCGGCCGATCGAGGAGGCCGGCTACCAAGTCTGCGCCAGCGACATCGGCGACTGGGGCTATGGCGCGCGTCACGTCGATTTTCTCGATCCGGCGAGCGCGACGGCGAGCGATGCCCTGGCCTGCATCGCGATCGTCACCAACCCGCCGTTCGATCAGGCGGTTCTGTTCATCGGCCGTGCCTTGCAACTGATGCAGCCGGTGGGCGGCAAGGTCGCGCTATTGCAGCGCCATGAGTTCGACGCGCCGGTGTCGCACCACGCACTGTTCGCGCCGCCGTTCGCCGCCAAGCTGGTGCTGCCGCGGCGGCCGACCTGGTCGGACGAACCCGAGACGGCGAGCCCGCGGTTCCCGTATGCCTGGTATCTGTGGGACTGGCGGTATCGGGGGCCGCCGGTGCTGCGCTGGCTGCCCGACCCAGATATGCCGGAGGAGGATGCCGGCGGGAGGCTGTTGTGAGCGGGCCGCAACGCATCGGGCTGCCGAACCGCCGCGAGACGCAGACCGAGACGCTGGCGATCGGCAGCGAGGTCCATGCCGCGGTCGGGTTCGCCGAAGACGGCGCGCCGAAAGAGCTCTTCCTGTCGGGCGGCAAGGAAGGCAGCGATATCAGCGCGCTCCTCAGCGACGCCGCGGTCATCATTTCGGTCGCGTTGCAGCATGGCGTTCCGGCGAGCGCCCTGGCGCATTCGATCAGCCGCCTCCCGGCGTGGCCCGACGCGCCGAGCCGGGTGCTGTGCGGCAGCGCCCCGGTCTCGGTGATCGGCGCCGCGCTCGACCTGCTGGTGGCATACGAAACCGAGGAATCGCGATGACGGTGCCCTGGCTGAGAGATATCCCCGCGCTGATCGCGATCCACCGGGAGCGCTACCGGCAGATTCAGGTGGAAGGCCATTCCCCGGCCGATGATGACGGGCTCCGCATGGCCGAGCTGTCGCGCGCCGCGGCGGCGTTTGCGCTGCTCGCCGCGGCGGGCGTTTCGGTGCAGCCGCACGAGATCCGCAAATGGGCCGCCGCGGTGTGGCCGTTTGCGCCCGAGAAATTGCGCGAGAAACGCTCGCCGCAGCGGATGCTGGTGATCGCCGGCGCGCTGATCTTCGCCGAGATCGAGCGGCTCGAGCGGGCGCGGCTCGCGCTCCAGGCGCGCCTGGCGGCCTGCCGCGATTGCCCGGCTGAGCGCGGCGGCCCGTGCCATTGCCTGCTGGCCGCGCCGCCGGGGATCGGGCTGTGAGCCGGTCGGAGCACCGCGGCGCGAGCTGGGCCGGTGCCGGCGAGGCGGTCGTCGCGGCGGCGCAGGATCGCCGGCGCGCGCCGGCCGACCCGGGCGAGGATTGGTCCTCGCTGCGCGGCGCCCAGGAGCTGGCGCGGCGGATCACCCGGCACTGGGCGGCGGAAGGGGTGCGCTGCCATTGCCGGGTGGAGTCGGCCGGGTTTGGCATGTTTTGCGTGCGATCGAATTTTTCGCCCGGCCGCGCAGGCAATGGTCGGGACACCGCAAATAATGCACCGGAAGGGAGGCGGCCGTGAGCGAGTTCGGCGAACCGCTGGATGCGGCGCAGCTGGCGGCGATCTCGGCCGCACCGACAGCGGCGCGGCTCGCCGTTGCGTCGTGCAGAGGCGGCTGCCCGGTCATCGTCTTCTACGACAGGGCCGGCGAGGTCATGGCCTGCGCCCACATCCCGGCCGACGAACTCGAAATCGTGATCGCCGAGTTGCGCGCGATGCGCGACCTCGGCGCCGCCTTGCGGCGGCCGCCGGCGTGAGCGCGCCATACCAGTTGGCGGCGTCGCCGCCGGGGGTCGGGCAATGAGCCGCCGCGGCGAGCACCCGGCGCCGCAATCGGGTGCGGTCGATCTGCGCGAACCGGCCGTGCCGTGGCCGATCGGCCGCGACCGGTTCGTCGGGCAGTGTTTTGAGGATGCGCCGGAGGCAGCGATCGATCGTGGCTCCTGGCATATGCCGGCCCGGCCCGCGAGCGAAACCGGGCGGGGCTCGGTGTCGGCGCTGTCGTGGGCGATCCGCGAATGAATGGCCAGGGGCAGATTCGTGGCGGGCGGATCGATCCGGGGTGGCTTGCCGAGGTCAAGCGGCGGGTGCGCCTCGTTGAACTGATCGCGCCGGCGCTCGACAAGTGGAAGCCGAGCGGCGAGGGGGGGCGCGGCCTCTGCCCGTTCCACCACGAGCGGACACCGAGCTTCTATGTCGTCGAGCGCAAGGGGTTCTGGCACTGTTTCGGCTGCGGCGCGCATGGCGACGCGGTCGGCTGGATCATGCAGACGACCGATGCGCGCGAGTTTCGCGATGCGGTCGCCTGGCTCGCGGCGCGGGTCGGGATGACGGCACCGGGCAGCGGGCCGGTCCTCGCGCCAAAGCCGATCGTAAGGCGCCACGGGTCGGAGGCGCTCGCCGCCGAGCGGGCGCGCAAGATCAAGATCGCGCGGGCGATCTGGGCCGTTACCAGGCCGATCCTGTCGACCCCGGCGGACACCTATCTGCGGCGCGCCAGGCATATCTGGCTGGCGACGCTGCCGCCGACGCTGCGCTTTGCGCCGGCCCTGGCGCATCCGTATCTGGAGCGCGGCGCGGCCGGGCTGCCGGCGCTGGTCGGCGCGGTGCAGGGCATCGACGACGGGCCGCCCGACGACCCGGCCGGCGATCGCCGCATCGTCGGGGTGCACTGCACCTATCTCGCGCCGGACGGGTCAGGCAAGGCGGCGGCGCCGGCCGGCACGGCGCTCGATGCCGACTGGAAGGCGAAGATCATGCGCGGCGCCTGTTGGGGCGGCGCGGTCCGGCTGACCGCGGCGGAAGACCTGATGGTTATCGCCGAGGGGATCGAAACCGCCCTGTCGCTGCTGATGGCGCTGTGGGATGACGACATCGGGTGCGCCCATCTCGACGGCGAGCCGATTGGGGTGTGGGCGGCGTTGTCGCTCGGCAACCTGGGCAAACTGTGGCTGCCCGACCGGGTGCGCGAGGTGATCCTCGCCGCCGACAGCGACGGCAAGGTGCCGGCGGTTGGCGCATGCCACGCAAAACAGCCCGCCCCCGACGAGCTGCTGGCGTGCGCCGCCGAGCCGCACCGCCAGGCCGGCCGGCTGGTGCGCATCGCCCGGCCGCCGGCCGGGACCGACTTCAACGATCTGCTCGCCGCAGGCGCGGTTATGCCGGCTGGCGATTTCGGAATGGCGGAGGAAATAGGATGATAGGGCAGCAGGGCGCCAATTGGGTCGGCGGCGGGGAAATGAAGGCGCTCCATCGGATCATCAAGCCGGTCATCGCCGATGATGAAGATGCGGCGCCAGGTCTCGGGCACAACCGTCCGCCAGCGGGCGCGGTGGTGCACAACGTCCGGCCGGAGGCGCTGGCGCTTGAGGAGCAGATTGCGGTCGTTACCCGGGCGATGAACGCCGCCGAGAGCGGGCGCGCGCAGGCGGAAAGGCTGGCGATCGTCGCCGGCCGGGAACTGCTCAAGCTGCAGCGTATCTGGAGGGCTGCAATGGCCATTGAGCCGGCGGAGCGTCAGAAGGAGATCGGCAGGCTGGCGGCGGAGGGAATGAAGCATGGGCAGATCGGGGTAAGACTGGGGATATCGCCCAACTCCGTGAAGGATGCGCTAAAGAAGGCCAATCGCGGGCAGGTGCTCGGCCCACCCACGGGAAGAAGCGGCGGCTTCACAAAATGGGCGGCCGCGCGTTTCGGTAAGAAGGTAAACAGCATCAACTACTATTTGCACTCGGCTCGCGACCCCGAACGGCAAGCGGAGACCGTGCGCCGCGGCCAGGACCGCCGTCGTCAACGCGTCCTGGCGGGGCAGGTAAGCGAGGGTAAGGTGGGGATCGATACCTTTAAAAAAGCCTTTCTTAGTCTTTTGCCCCCTGAGCGCGAAGCGATCTTCCGCTGGATTGCCTCGATGCAAAATCACCGGGTGGATTAGCTGGTGGCCCGGTCGCGCGGCGAGTCGGAAATCCTGCGTCTGGTCAAGGGCGCCCCCGAGGCCGATGGCGACGACGGCGGCGGGACGCTCGACGAACGGATGGCGAAGAAGGCGCTCAACGACATCGGCAACGGCGAGCGGTTCCGGATCCGCTACGGCACCGCCAATTTCATGCTGGTGCCGGAGATCGGCTGGTTTGCCTGGGTCAAGACCCACTGGTCGCTGCGCGACGGCGACCGGCTCCTCGGGCTGGCCTTGCAGAAGACCGCCGTCAAGATAAACGCCGAGGCCGCGGCCGCGGCGGGCAACCCCGACCTGTTCGACGCCAGACAGGTCGCCGGGCTGCGCGGCTGGGCCAACGAAAGCGGCAATTCGGCGCGGCTCGCCGGGATGCTCAGCGCGGCGCGGCCGCATCTGATGCACTATCCCGACGAGCTCGACGGCGACCCGCTGCTGGTCAACTGTCAGAACGGCAGCCTCGAGCTCGGCGCCGAGGCGAGCGACACCGGCGGGGTCGCGGTGCGGCTGCGGCGTCACCAGCGCCGCGATCTCTGCACCCGCATATTGCCGGTCGGCTGGGACGAAGCCGCCGAATGCCCCCGGTTCGAGGCGTTTCTCGCCGAGGTGCTGCCCGATCCCGAGGTCCGCCAGTGGGTGCAGAAACTCTTTGGCTATGCGCTGTCGGGCGCCACCAGCGAGCACATGATGGCGGCATTCTGGGGCGACGGGCAGAACGGCAAATCGACGCTGTGCAAGCTGTTTCGCTGGCTCTACGGCGACTATGCGACGACGATCGAGTTTGCCACGATCCTGACCGACGGCGGCCCGAAGCGCGGCTCGGACGCCTCGCCCGACCTGGCGAAGCTGCCCGGGGTGCGCGCGGTCTTTGCTGCCGAGCCGAGGAAGGGGGCGCGGATCGACGACGGCAGGATCAAGAGCCTGACGAGCTACGACGAATTCCCGGTGCGGAAGCTCAACAAGGAGTTCTTCGACCTGCAGCCGGTGTTCAAGCTGATCCTCAACTTCAACAACAAGCCGGTGGTGCGCGACGACACGCACGGGATGTGGCGGCGGGTGCGGCTGGTGCCGTTCGGTGTGATCATCCCTGAGGAGCGCGCCGACAAGGGGCTGCTCGACAAGCTCAAGGGCGAGGGGCCGGGGGTCCTCAACTGGGCGGTCGCCGGGTATCGGGCGTGGCGCGAAGAGGGGCTCGACCCGCCCGAGGCGATCCGCACCGCGACCGGAGACTATCGCAGCGAGTCGGACCGGATCGGCCAGTTCATCGCCGCGGCGCTGGTGCGGACCGACCCGTTCGACCCGAATGTGCGGCTCAGCGCCAGCGATATTTATGCGTGTTATGAAGGCTGGTGCCGGGCCAACGAAGTAAAGCCGATGTCCCTGACCCTCTTTGGCAAAGAACTGACCAAGAGAAACATCCCCGCCGAAAAGCGCGGCACGGTCGCCCGGCTCGGCGTCCGGTGGTCCGGCGAATGCGACTGGGAGTGGGCGCAGGGGTTCGGCAGCATGTAGGCAAACTGTCCAAACTGTCCGCAACTGTCCAGAAATAACCTGAGCGATTTCAGTCGCTTTGGACGGTTGGACAGTTTGGACAGTTGGGGCGGTTCGGTTCATAGCGGGCGGGCGGGCGTGTGGGTGTGCGTAGAAAACTATCCAAACTGTCCAAACTATCCAAAGTGCTTGTGAAATAAGGGGAAAGTGGGCGGACAGTTGGGCGGCGACCGTCCGCCGACTGTCCGGGCCAAAGGGGGAATTGAGGAAAATGGCGGCCAATCGATTGATCGCGACAGCGTTGGGTAACGTCGGCGGCGGCATCGGCCAGGCCGATCAGCTGCGGCTGCGCAACCTGACCGAGGGCGAGCGCGCCGGGCTGGAACCGGCGCGGCTGCGGCAGGGCGCCGTCATGGGATTGTCGCGGTCGATCGCCGATGCGGCCGGCGGGGTGAGCCAGCCGGTGCTGGCCCTGTCGACGCTGGCGCTGATGGAGCGGCGCGGCACGATCACCCTGGCGCAGCGGCGGGCCGGCGAAGCCTTTCACGCGTGCTTTCGGGTGGCCCAGCTCGACGGGTTGAGGGCGGCCGACATGGCGCGGGTGTCGGGCGGCACGGCGCCGCTGATGCCGGGACCGGGCAGCGGGCACGAGCGGGCGCGGCGCCGAATCTCCGCGGCGATGACCCGGCTCGGCGGCGAGTGCAGCGTTACCGCCAGCGCCGCGTGGCATGTCCTCGGGCTCGAATGGTCGTTGCGCCGGTGGGGGCAGAAAGCCTGCCGCGGCAACGTTCATCAGGCAGCGGGTGTGGTGCTGGCGGCGCTCGATCTGCTCGAGGATGATTTTGGGGGTTGACAGGGCTGTGCCACAAGATGTAGCCGATTCGACCATCATCCCAAAACTGACTTCCAAGATCGCGACGACCCGGGGCCGGCCGCTCGACCTGCGGCGCGCCGCGCCGCCCGACAAGACCGCCGACCCCTGGTACCATACGCCGGAGCATCGCGCCTGGCGGGCGGCGGTGATCGGGCGCGCCGGCGGGCGCTGCGAATGGCCGGGTTGCGACCGGGCCGAGCGGCGGATGTTCGCCGACCATATCGGCGAACTGAAGGATGGCGGCGCGGCACTCGATCTGCGCAACGGCCAATGCCTTTGCGGGGCGCATCATTCGCTGAAGACAGCGCAGGTCCGCGCGGCACGGACGGCATAGGGGGATGGGGGTTTCGGCCCCCTGCGGCAACTCTCCCGGGCAACCGCTATGCCGCCACGCGCGGGTTTTTTTGTGTGGCGGCGCTTTGAAAAATCGCCGCATATCGAAAAATAATCAGGTAATCAGAGCATGCCGCGTGGGGGGGCCCGGCCGGGTGCCGGGCGTAAGCCGAAATCGTCGCAGCCCCTCAAGGCCTATGTCGGGCCTGAGGGGTTGCCGCTCGAATACATGCTCGCAGTGATGCGTGACCCCGAGGCCGACCCGCGCCGCCGCGATCGCATGGCCGAGGGCGCCGCGCCCTACCTGCACAGACGCCTCGCGCTGCAGCCGTTCGACGAAGACGAGCCGGAATTGCCGCTCGGGCCGGCGCCCGGCAAGAAGGAAGCCGAGATTGTTGCCGCGCATAACCCCGACACCACGACCGAGATGGGCGCGCTGCTCGCCAAGCGTTTTGCGATGAACTGAAATGGCGGCGCCCTGGGATCTCTCGTGCCCGGATTGGCAGGACCGGCTGCGCGCCGGCCGCCTGCCGATCCCCGACCTGCCGCTCTACCGCGGGGAAGCGGATATTGCGGTGACGTTCTTCGATCAGCTGCGGCTGCCCGATGTCCCCGGCAATCCGACGATGGAAGAGGCCGCCGGCGATTGGGCGCGGGAGATCGTCGCCGCGGTGTTCGGCTCATGGGACCCCGTTGGTCAGGTCCGCTACATCGAAGAGTTCTTCGCGCTGATCGCCAAGAAGAACGCCAAGACCACCTATCTCGGGGCCGGTCTGATGCTGACCGCGCTGTTCATGAACAAGCGGCCGCGCGCCGAGGGGATGTTTGTCGGCCAATACCAGGCGACCGCCGACCTCGCCTACAGCCAGACCGAGGGGATGATCGCGCTCGACCCGGAATTGCGCAAACGCTTCAAGACGCGCGAGCACCTCAAGGAGATCCGCGACCTGGCGACCGGCGCCAAGCTCAAGATCAAGACCTTCGACCTGGCGATCCTGACCGGCCCGCGCCCGGCCTTTGTCTTTCTCGACGAACTGCACCTGCTCGGCCGGACGCCATCGGCGTCGAAGGTGCTGCGGCAGTTGCGCGGCGGCCGCCAGGCCTATCCCGAGGCGTTCCTGGTCATCGCGACGACGCAGTCTGACGATCGCCCGGCCGGCGTCTTCAAGGAGGAACTCGACACCGCGCGGGCGATCCGCGACGGCAGGCGCAGCGGCAAGATGCTGGCGGTCCTCTGTGAGTTCCCGTTGGAAATCGCCAGGGACCGCGCGCAATGGTCCGACCCGACCAACTGGCCGATGGTCATGCCGAACCTTGGCCGTTCGCTGCGGATCGAGAGCCTGGTCGACGATTTCGCCGCCGAAAGCGCCAAGGGCGAGGCCGCGGCGCGGCTGTGGGCATCGCAGCACCTCAACATCGAGGTCGGGATCGGGCAGCACAGCGACCGCTGGCGCGGCGCCGACTTCTGGGAAGCGGCGGCCGACCCCGGCCTGACATTCGACAGCCTGATCGAGCGCAGCGAGCTGATCGTCATCGGCATCGACGACGGCGGGCTCGACGACCTGCTCGGGCTGACCGTGATCGGCCGCGAGATCGAGACGCGCGACTGGCTGTCGTGGTCGCGTGCCTGGGCGCACCGCTCGGTGTTCGAGCGGCGCCAGAGCGAGGCGGCACGGCTCCTCGGGTTCGCCGCGGACGGCGATCTGGTCGTCGTCGAGGTGCTGGCCGATGCCGCCGAGGAGGTCGCCGGTCTGGTCGAGCGCATCGTTGCGACCGGCTTAATGCCGCAGGAAAACGGGATCGGTCAGGACCAGTACGGGCCGCGCGCCCTGGTCAGCAGCTCGCTGGCGGGTCGTGGGCTCGATGTCGACGCGCTGGTCGCCGGCATCCCGCAGGGCTGGAAGCTGACCGGCGCGATCAAGGACAGCGAGGTGCGCCTCGCCGACGGGTCGTTTCGCCACGCGGTCCAGCCGCTGATGGACTGGTGCGTCGGCAACGCGCGCGTCGAGGTGCACGGAAACGCGATCCTGATCACCAAGCAATCCTCGGGCACCGGCAAGATCGACCCGTTGGCGGCCCTGTTCGACGCCGTCGTCGTCATGTCATTGCATCCGGAATCGGTGCGCTCGGTCTATGAGGAACGCGAGCTGCTGGTGCTGTAGGGAGCCGCGATCCGATGGGCATCTGGTCGCGCATCGCAGATTTTGCCCGCCGTAAGGCGCAGGGCGGGACGGTCGGCTCGGAACTGAGCGATGCGTGGGAGAACTGGGGGATCTCCGCCGCCGGGGTGCCGGTCAACGCGGTCACCGCGCTGCAATACGTCGCCGTGCTGACCTGCGTTTCGATCATCGCCGAGGACCTCGCCAAATTGCCGATCCGGCTGATGCGGCGGTTGCCGAACGGCGGCAAGGTCGCGATCGACGCCGATGATCCCGGTATCAAACTTGAGCATGCCGCGCTGGCGCGACTGCTGCGCAAACCGAACGCCTGGCAGACCCGGTTTGAGTGGGTCGAGATGGAGCAGTTCGCGCTGGCGCTGCGCAGCGACGCCTATGCGGTCATCATCCGCGACGACCGGGGGTTGCCGAGGCAATTGGTGCCGATTCATCCCGACCGGGTGACGCTGTTCGAGGCGCCGGGCGGCGAGTGGTTCTATGCTGTCGCGCGCCAGGGTCTGCACGAGATGGCGGTCCTCGCCGACCTGCCGGTGCTGATCCACAACGACGACATGCTGCACGTCCGCTGGGGCCAGACCTGGCACAGCCTCCTCGGCACGTCGCGGGTGCGGCTGATGCGCGAGGCGATCGGCGTCGGCATCGCCCAGGAGCAGATGGCGGCGCGCACCGCCGGATCGGGAGCGCGCCCGTCGGGCTACCTGTCCACCGACAAGCAGTTGACCACGGCGGCCGGGATAAAGCTGCGCGACGCCTGGAATGCGTCGCATGGCGGGTGGCGCAACGCCGGCGGCACCGCAATACTCGAGGACGGGGTCAAATGGCAGCAGACAGCGATGTCGCTGGTCGACGCCGAGTTCATGAAATCGCGCGAGTTCCAGCTCGAGGATGTGGCGCGCGGGTTTCGCATCCCGCGTTTCAAGGTCGGGCTGCCGATCGAGCGCGGCGACCTGATCCAATTGCAGCAGCTGTACATCAACGACGTCATCGCCACCTGGGCCGAGCGCTGGGTACCCAAGTTCGAGGAACTCGGCGAGGTCGACGGCGACGAGTTCTTTGTCGAGTTCGATTACGCGCATTTTCTCAAGGCTGACATCCTGACCCGGTTGACGGCGATGCGGCTCGGCGTCATCGGCATGATCCTGACCCCGAACGAGGCGCGGCGCGGCGAGGCCTTGCCCGATGTCAAGGGCGGCGACACGCTGTACCAGCCGGTCAATGTCGCGCCGATCGGCTTTACGCTGCAGAGCGCGGCCGGCGGCCTGGGCAGCGATCTGACCGGTGCGCCGGCCGAGGGCGGCCGCGGCGACCCGGCATCGCCGCCGGCGACCGAGCTGCCGCCCGACCCCGGAGATTCGAGCCCGAGCGTGTGATCCCCGAATAATCAGCGCGTAATGGAAAAAGGAGTCACGACATGGTGGCCTACAGTCTTCCGGCCGACGCTATCGCCTATGTCCCGGTGATCTACCGCGACGACAATTCGGTCTCGCTCGACCCGGTCGCCGGCTGGGCGGTCGTCTCCGGCGATCCCCAGGTGGTCGCGGTCGAATTTTCCGACGATCGCCGCGAGGTCAAACTGATACCCGCCGGCGCACCGGGGGCGATGGCGCAGGTCGTCATCGAGCGCGACGGGCCGCTGCCGGTCCGCGACACACTCGAAGTAACGATCGGCGCCGCCCGCATCACCCGGGTCGCGTTCGACATCGCCAATGCCCGCCTCGAACCGCTGCATCCCCACCTCGACCCTGCGCAGACCGCCGCGTTGTCGGCCGGTGCGACCGACAGCGGTGTCGGGGATTATTCGTCGGGCGCGGTGCATTGGGGCGGCGTGGCCGGGAACCCGGTGCCATTGGTCTATGGCGCAACGCGGGTGTCGGATAGCGGCTACCATGAGCTGCACGGTGGCGAGACGGTGCTGCCGACGCATATCAGTTCGGGCGGCGATACGGTCTCCGGCGCCGTCTGACGCCGTCTGACGGCCGGCTGTTCGGGGATTGAACGGATGCCGCAGGACCTGATCTCGCTCGACCGGTTCCGCGCCGCGCTGCGCGATGGAACGCGGCCGAATGCCGGCGTCTACCGCCTGCAGGTGGCGAGCCCGCTGCTGGTCGACGAGGCGGCGCGCAAGGTGCGCTTTGTCTTCAGCGACGGCACGCTCGACCGCGTCGGCGACACGATCGACCCGCAGGGCTGGCAGATCGCCGACTATCTGCGCAACCCGGTGGTGCTGTGGGCGCACGAAAGCTGGTCGCCGCCGATCGCGCGCGGCTCGAACCTGTTGATCGAGGGGATGGCATTGGCCGGCGATGTCGAGTTCGCGGCGCCCGAGGTCTACGAGTTCGCCGATCTGATCTATCGTCTGGTCAAGGCAAAATACCTCAACGCCGGCTCGGTCGGTTTCCTGCCGCTCGACTATTCGTTTTCGAGCGATGAGGACCGCCAGTTCGGCATCGATTTCGAGCGTCAGGAGCTGCTCGAATTCTCGATCTGCCCGGTGCCGGCCAACCCCAACGCGCTGGCCGAGGCGCGGGCGCACGGCATCGACACGCGCCCGCTCGTCGACTGGGCCGAAAAGCTGCTCGACGGCGAGGGCCGGGTGATCCTGCCGCGAACGGAGGTCGAACGGATGCGCAGCCTGGCACAACCGCTTAGGGCGCGCCAGCGCGCCGGCGGTGAGGAATGGCATGTCGCCGCCGCGCGAGACCTGCCGCTCGACGACAGCGACGCATGGGACGGCCCGGCCGCCGCCAAACGCATGCTCGACGCCGCCGGATTTGACGGCGACAGCCCGCACCCGGCGACGGCGCGGCGCGGCTTCCTGATCTATGACGGAGCGGCGCTGGAACTGCGCGGCTCGTACAAGCTGCCGTTCGCCGACATCGTCGACGGCCGGCTCAAGGCGGTCAAGGGCGGCATCAAGGCGGCGGCGTCGCGGCTGCCGCAGACCGATGCGCCGCAGGACGTGCTCGATGACGCCCGCAAGGTCGTCGATCATTACGAGGAGCGATTCGGCATGGGCGAACCCGGCAGGAATCTGCGCCGCCGCGATGGTGGCGGCATGAGCGAGGGCGATCCGGCGGCCGGCGGTTACATCGCCAATTGCGGCCGCGCGATCGAGGAGGAATGCGGCCTCAAGAACCCCGAGGAATGCGCGATCCACGGGCCGCTGCTCAACGAGAACAAGGGGCTCGCCGCGCTGCTGCGCCATGTCGTCGCCGGCGTGCTGCGCGAGGCCGGCATGGCCGCCGGCGGCGAACCGCAGGAGCACCTGAAACGGGCGCGCGAGCACGTCAAGGCGGCGCACGACCATCACCGCGACCTGATGGTCGCCGACCCGTCCGGCGGCAACGCTTTCGCCGATCCGGAAGCGGGCCACAAGGCCGTCTGCGGCATGCACGCGCACGCCAAGGCGGCCGATACCTATCTCGGTCACTATCGCGGGATGGTCGGCGGGCCGGCCGGCAAGGGTCTGCGCCGCCGCGAGGCGCCGATCAACCCGGAGCGCGAGGGGCTGGCGCCGGAAGAGCACCTGAAGCGGGCGCACGAGCACGTCAAGGCGATGCACGAGCACCTCAAGGACCTGATTATCATCGATCCCGACGGCGATGAGGACCTGACCGGCAACGATGATGCCCAGCAGGCGGTGCGCGGCATGCACGCGCACGCCAAGGCCGCCGACGGCTATCTCGAAGCCTATCGCAGCGCCTTGGGCGACGCCACGGCGCGCCCGGCGATCGGCGATCCCGAGGGCGAACAGGGCCGCGCCCTGCGCCTTGCCTCGCTGCGCCGCTGACGGCGCCTCTCTTTCGGCCCGAAACGCCCTTGGGCAAGGCGCCCGCGCCGCCGTGAGGCGCCGCATTCCCGACGATGGAGCCCATAGTGATGGCTGAAATCGATCCGCGCCCTAAACTGCACCAGCTTAAATTGCAGCGAGCCCAGGCCTATGACGAACTGCAAAAGCTCGTCGATCATCCCGACATCAAAAAATTCAACGCCAAGGCTTCGGAAATCGAGACCATCGACGAGATGATTGCGCGCCAGGAGAAGACGATCGAACTGGCGCGCTCGGGCGCCAAGCTGGTGCGCGGCGGCGAACTGGTCGGCAATGACGGGTTCGCTCGGCTCGGCGACCAGCTGCGGGCGATCGTCCGCGCCTGCTCCGGCGGCGGCATCGACCAGCGACTGATCAAGGCGCCGCAGGGGATGGGCGAGACCGATCCGTCGGGCGGCGGGTTCACCCTGGCGCCGGAATTCGCCGCGACGATCCTCACTCGCACTTACGAGATGGGCGAGATTTTGAAGCGCACCTTCCGGCTGCCGATCGAGGGCGTCGGGATCAAGATCCCGGGCGTCGACGAGCAGAGCCGGGTCACCGGGTCGCGCTGGGGCGGCGTGCAGTCGTACTGGGTCGGCGAAGGCGATTCGGTGACCGCGACCAGGCCGAAATTCCGCCTGATTGAACTGTACCTGAAAAAGCTGATGTCGGTCTGGTACATGACCGACGAGCTGCTCGCCGACGCGACGGCGCTGACCGGCATCGCCAACGAGGCGTTCGCCGAAGAAATCATGTTCATGCTCGAGGACGCGATCTTCGAGGGCAGCGGCGCCGGGATGCCGCTCGGCGTCATGAACGCGCCGGCCAAGGTCGCGGCGGCCGGGGACAAGGGCCAGGAAACCAAAACGATCACTTATAAGAACATCCTGGCGATGTATGCCCACATGTGGGCGCGCTCGCGCAAGAGCGCGGTGTGGATCGTCAACCAGGACACCGAGCCGCAGCTCTATTCGATGAGCCAGGTGATCGGCACCGGCGGCATGCCGGTGTTCCTGCCGAACGGACCCCTGGGCAGCCAGGCATCAGGACGGCCGCAGGCGACACTGCTCGGCATCCCGGTGATCCCGCTCGAATATTGCAACACCCTCGGCACCGAGGGCGATATCGTGCTGGCCGATTTCTCGCAATATGTCGAGGCCGACCGCGCCGCGATGCAGCAGATGACCTCGATCCACGTCCGGTTCCTGACCGACGAGACGACGTTCCGTCTCACCTATCGGGTCGATGGCCAGCCGATCTGGCACACGCCGCTGACCCCGTTCAAGGGCGGCAACACGCTGACCCCGTTCGTCACGCTGGGGAGCCGATAACCGGCCGGGCCGCGCTGCGCCGCGCCGGCCGGCGCCGGCAACTGCTCGCATTGCGGCTGCGCCTGTGGCATCGCCGTGCCGGGCTGATGATCCTGCGATCGGCCGCGTTCGTTCTTCGTTATGCCTCCTGAGGAGATCCATCGATGTCCGCACCGTTCCGCCTTTGGGAAAACGCGATCGTCACCAACCTGCTGCCGGCGGCCGCTGACGCCGCCGGCCGCACCTCGAGCTATGTTTCGGTGAGGCATGGCCACAAGGCCTACCTGGTCTGCGGCGTCAACCAGGGCAACGCCGCGCCCGTCGCCTTCACGCCACTGCAGGCGACCGACAGCTCCGGCACCTCGTCGAAGGCGATCACCGCGGTGCCGGTCACGCTCAACAACGACACCTCGACCGCGACCGGCACCGACCAGAATGTCGTGCAGACCGCGGCGGCCGGCTTCACCACCGACGCGAGCCTGAAGAACAAGCTGGTGATGTTCGAAATCGAGCCCTCAGAGTGCATGGACATCAACAACACGACCAAACCGTTCGAGCACATCGCGATCCAGACCGGCGCCTCGAACGCCGCCAACATCACCGACGCCTATCTCGTCGTGATGCCGTTGCGCGACCAGCGGCAGAACCCGCCGACCTGCTACGTGTAAACAACGCCCTGCGCGCGCTTTTTTGGGGAGCTGAAACATGGGATCGGTGATCATCACGCGCTCGCACAAGGAGGCGAGCGAGGGCAATGCGCAGGGGTTGTTCGACGCGGCGACTGGTGAGACGGTGGCGCGGTACGCGGCGGCGGTGCTCGACGAGGATTTTATCGGCCCGTCGCATACCGCCGGTCTGCCGACCGTGGCGACGGTCGGCTATCCGTGGATCAGGAAGACGGTCCAGGCCGGCGGCGCGCCGTCGGTTGCTGCAATCGCCAACGCCGCCGGCGGCATCGTCCGCCTGGCGCTCGACGCCACCAGCGAAAAACAGGAGGCCTCGCTCTACGCCGCCGATGTCCTCAATTGGGACCTGACCAGATCTACGGTGTGGGAGGCGCGCGCGGCGTTTCATGCGATCCCGACCGGCGTCGTCGAGATCGTCCTCGGGATGCAGTCGGCGTGGATCGACGGCCCCGACAATGCCTCATTCTACGCCGAATTCCAGGCGCTCTCGTCGGGTGCGATCAACATGCGCACCAAGGACGGCGTCAACACGCTGTCGCGCGCCACCAACATTACGATGGCCGCCGACGCGTTCCACAATTTCCGGATCGATGCGACCGACCCGACGAATGTCCTGTTCGCGATCGACGGCGCCGTGGTCAGCGCCCGCAAGATGAGCTTTGCCGCGACCGGCGCCAACGCAATCCTGCAGCCCTATGCGAGCGTCTACAAGGCCTCCGGCGTCGGGGTCGGATCGCTGGACATCGATATGATCCAGCTCGGCATGAACCGGTCGTAGGCGCCGCGTACCATGTCGCTTTTCCAGGATCTCGAATATTACACCGCGACGATCGCCTCCGGCACGGCACTTTCAAACGCCGTCGCGATCGGCGCGAAGACGCTGGCCGGCGTCGCGATGGACAGCGCGTGGACCGCTGCCGATCTGACATTTCAGGCCTCGCCGGATGGCGGCATCACCTGGGATGAATTGAACATCAGCGACTTCAACGCCGTCACGGTGTTGCAATTGCATGCGCCGGCCGCATCGCAAATTATCCTCTTCGACCCGCGTTATCTGCGCGGCGTCAACAATTTCAAGGTGCGCTCCGGTACCGCGGCCGCGCCGGTCAACCAGGGCGCGACCCGCAACCTGACGCTGATCGCCCGCGGCCTCTTCTGATCGCCGATGACGCTGCGCATCATCACCACCGTGTGGGCGCCGGCGACGGCGACCCTGCCCGCAGGACCCTACGATCTGACGAGCCTCGCCAATGCGCACGACGAACTCGACATCCCGGCCGCCGACCAGACCAAAGACGCCAGGCTCGCCCGCTACATCACCGAGGCCTCGACCGACATCACCTCGTATTGCAACCGCAAATTCGTGGTCGAGGGGCTGACCGACCTGATCTATGTCGACCGCGCGTCATTGCCGCCGCGTCGGCCGGCCGGGGCGGCGCCGTTGCCGTTGACCCGCTGGCCGATCGCCAATGTCGCGATCCTCAGCACTGGCACCGACACGCCATCGGGTGCCATCCTGCCATTCGGCAGCACGGCCGGGGTCGCCGCCAATTATCCGGTATCGGGCGGCGGCGGCGGGATCAACAACGGCACGCTCGAAACCGGCGCCAATATCCCCGCCAACACGACCGTCGCGAGCCTTGTCGCCAATACCAGCGTCACGCTGAGCCGGTCGGTGCTCGCCGATGTTCCGGCGTCGACCCCCGTGACCTTCGGCCTCTCGGTGTGGCAGCTGCAATCCGACGGCACGCTGACCGGGCTGGTGCTCAACAGCGATTACACGATCGACCCCGACGTCGGCGAATTGTTCCGACTCGACCAGTGGGGCCGGCTGATCGCCTGGGAGGAACTGCCGACTTCGGTCGCCTATTACGCCGGCTATGCGACGGTGCCGTCCGACGTCGAAGGGGCTGCGTTGCGGCTGCTGACCAACCGATGGTTTGCGCATGGTCGCGACCCGGCCTTGCGCGAACGCGACCATCCGGTGCGCGGCCGCGAAACCTACTGGATCGGCGGTCCGCCGAAAAGCGGCAGTCTGCCCGAGGAGGTTGCGGGGCGCTTAGACAGGTATCGCGTGCGGGTGGCGCTGTGATCAGCGCGGTCGTCGAGGGCGAGCGCGATGTCGCGGTGCGGCTCGACACCTTGCCCGATCTGCTGCACCGGCGGCTGCTCGAGCGATTTGTGCCGCTCGCCGAGCGGATGGCGGCCGACGAGCGGGCGCGGGCGCCCGAGCGCACCGGCAAACTGCGTTCCGAGATCAAGGGCCGGGTGCAGGAAGCTCCGGATCTGGTGCGCGCCCAGGTCAGGGTCGAGGCGACCGGGCCGGGCGATCATGTCAAGGCCGCCGCGCTCGAATACGGCGCGCACGGCACCGCCGCGGTACGCTCTTTCGAGCGGCACGGCCATACCCCTTACGGCGCCGCCGCCGAGCAGATCGTCGAAGCCTACAGCCGCAGGGTCAACATCATCGAGCGCCGCTTTGCGCGCGGCGCACTCGACGATTTCCGCGATGCCGCAAAGAGCGCGGTCGAAGAGGCGGCGCGAGGCCTGTGAGCATCGCCGGCGGCGCCAGTGGCGATTGATCGCGAGGGTATCCTCAACGCGCTGCTGGCGGCGGCGAGCGGGCCGCCGTGCGTCGTCAATTTCACCGCCGATACCCAGACCGGCTCGCTGTTGCTGGGCAATGTCGCCGGCGCCGGCGGCAACCTGCTCGCCGGATTGCCGATCGTCGGCGCCAACATCGCGATCGACACGGTGCTGGCGCTGACCACGCCGGCGACGCTCAGTATCCCGGCGACCGGCACCGGCAGCGGCGTCGCGCTGCGCCAGGGGTTTCAGACGATCGGCGTCAACGCCGACGGCAGCCGGGGCCGGCTCGAGCACTGGCTCGACGTCGCGGAGCAGCCGGCGCTCTACATCGACGACGGCGACGAGATCTGGCCCGCTGCGGCGGCCGGAGTGCCGCAAAAGCCCGACCTCGAAGCCGAGCTGTGGATCTACGCCAGGACGATCGACCCCGACCTCAACCCGGCGACGCTGGTCAACGCGCTGCTCAAGGCGCTCGAAGCCGCGCTCGCGCCGCAGGCCGTGTGGGCCGGCCGATCGATCCAGAATGTCCAGACGCTCGGCCGCAGCGATGTCGGGCACGTCCGCATCGAGGGCCGCATGCGCAAATATTCCGGCCACATGGAAGGTCAGGGCATCGCGGTCGTGCCGATCAGGATCCTGGTGCCGCAATGAATGAAGAAGGAAGCGAATCGATGGATGATATTGCCGAACAGCCGCAAGTCGAGCCGGTACCGACCGCCGCTGCTGCCGCCCCGCATGTGAAGTCGGCCCCTGCCGGGCAGCTCGAGGCCTGGTTTGCCGAATGGTTTCCCGAGAACCCGCCGGCGAACCATCCGGTGCCATACCTGTCGGGCGCCTGGCATCATGCGCATGATGCGTTCGCCGATCTGATAAAGCGGATTGGCTAATAAAAAAACGCTTTACCCACGAAGGTTACAAAGGGTGCACAAAGGACGCAAAGGGATAATCGCCATCGTGTCCTTCGCGCAATCCTTTGCGTCCTTCGTGGTGAGAGTTACCTTTACCGCGGGCTGAGGCCGGCCCATTTCCTCTGACGGAGTATTGAGCCATGCAGCTCGCGTTTGGCGCCGGCGCCCTGTGGGGCAGCCGCACCGATGTCACCGGCTCGGGTATCAGCCCCGAACAGTTCGGCATCATGCAGGACGTGCAGATCGATTGGGACTGGACGGTCAAGGAACTGTGGGGCCAGTACCAGATGCCGGTCGACATCGCGCGCGGCCAGGGCAAGATCGCCGGCAAGGCGAAATTCGCCCGCATCTTCGGCGCGATCTACGGCAGTCTGTTCTTCGGCCAGACGCCGGTCGCCGGCCAGTTGACGGTTTCGGAGAATGAGGCGGCGACCGTCCCGGCGAGCACTCCCTGGCAGGTCACGGTCACCAATGCCGCCAATTATGTCGATGACCTCGGCGTCTACTATGCAACCGGCGCCAATGCCGGCAACCGCTTTACCCGGGTCACCACGCCGTCAACCGCCGGGCAGTATTCGGTCAACCTGGCGACCGGGATCTATACCTTCAGCACCGCTGATGCAAATGCCGCAGTGCTGATCAGCTATCTCTACAACATCAGCGCCGGCGGCAGGAAGCTGGTGCTCACGAACCAATTCATGGGCTACACGCCGACCTTCAAGGCGACGTTCTATACCACCAAGACGACGCAGGGGACGCCCGCCGGGCTGGCGCTGGTGCTGAACGCCTGCACCGCGAACAAGTTGTCGTTGCCGACCAAGATCGACGATTACCTAATTCAGGAGATGGATTTTATGGCCTTCGCCGATGCGACCGGCGCGATCGGCACGCTGAGCGTCAACGAATAAAGGAGAGCGAATGAGTGAGACAATTAGCCTGGGCGGCGAACGGTTCGAGATCCGCCCGCTGAAGCTCGGCCAGTTGCGCGGTCTGCTCGATGCGCTCGACGCGTTGCCCGGCAAAACCGGCGGCGCGCTGATCGACAGCGCCGCCGCGCTGATCGTGGCAGGGTTGGCGCCGGCCCATCCGGATCTGACCGTCGACACGCTGCTGGATCTCCCGATTACGGTCGTCGCGCTCAACGAGACCGTTGCGACCATCCTGCGCATCGCGGGGCTGCAGTCGGGGGAAGCGCTGCCGGTGGCGATCCCCGCGCCGAACTCCGGCGGATCTATGGCGCTCTCGCCACCGGCTGCGGTTTCGATCATCGGGCCATCGACGAGCTGACGCTCGCCGAGGCCGGCGAGATCTTCGATTACTGGGTCGAGAACCCGCCCACGCATCTGATGGTCCAGACGATTGCCGCGATGCTCGGCTGGAAGCCGCGGCGACAACCGATCGGGCCGCGCCTGCCGCTCGCCGCGATTGCCGCCGATGCGGCGGCGGCCGGAGTGCCGCTCGCGGTTGGCAATCTCGATATGCCCGCCGCGATCCTCGATCTTGATGAATTCCGCGCCCGCAACAAGGCGCGCGCCGTCGAGATCGCGCGGCGCAACATGAACATGGCACAGGCCTGATCCACCATGGCACTGACGATAACGATCGGCGCCGACGCGTCGCAACTGCGCGCCCAGTTGGCGGTCGCGCAGTCGGAGATGCGCGCGACGACGCGCGAGCTGAACAGCCTCGCCAACACGGCGCGCCGGGCCGGCGACGACCTGTCATTCGCCAAGGTCGGCCAGGCGGCATCGCATTTCAACGCCGTCACCGGCGAGGTGGCGCGGCTCAGGCAACAGATCGAAGGCCTGCACGCGCCGAGCCGCAGCCTGGCCGAGACGCTGAATCACAGCTTTGGCCAAATCTCGGCCAAAGTGCGCGAACCGCTCGATGCGCTGGCGATGATGCGATCGGGGCTGCGCCAGACCGTTGAAGTCGCCGGCGCCGCGTTCGCGGTGAGGGAGATCGCCGAATTCGCCGAGAAGATGGGCGAGCTCGGCGAAAAGACCCGCAACACGGCATTCATTCTTGGCCTCTCGGTCAAGGAGGTCGGCGAGCTGTCGGGGATGGCAACACTCGCCGGCGGCGATCTCGACACGATGCAGCGCACCCTCGAGCGGCTCGGCCGCTCGGTGCAGCAGGCACTGGTCGACGGCAATTCGAAGGCGGCGACCAGCTTTCGCAACATTGGGGTGTCGATCGCCGAGGTCGAGGCGCATTCGCACGATCTGATCGGCCTCTTACGGCTGATCGTCGAACGCGCCGCCGAACTCGAACCGGGGCTGCCGCGCACCGGCGAGCTTTACGAGCTGCTCGGCCGCTCGATCGACCGCCTGGTGCCGCTGATGAGCCGCGGCGCCGGCGGGTTCGACGAACTGCGCCAAAAAGCGGCCGATTACGCCCGATCGCTGCGCGACAACGAACCTCAGATGCTGGCCCAGGCCGAAGCGACCAACCGGCTGAGCACCGATCTGAAGACGCTGGCGAATGACGGGTTCGGCTTTATCGCGCCGGTGATCCGCGCCGCCACCGCCGTCTTCGATTTTTTTGTCCAGGGGATCGACCGGGCAATCGGTTCGATCAGCGCCTTTCTGGGCATGGCCGATGCGGCGCTCGGCTTCGCCGAGCGGGCGCTTGGGCTCCCCGATCTCAGCAATCCGCCCACCGGCGAGGGCGAACCGGCCGGCGGGACGCGGCCGGTCGGCACCGAACGGGGCGGCCGCCGCGGCGGCCCGCTCGCCGCCGCCGGCGCGACGCGGATGGCGGACTGGCTGGCGCAACACGACTATTCGCCGACCGCGGCGGCGGCGATCATGGGCAACGCCCAGGTCGAGAGCGGGTTTGATACCGGCGCCTCCAACGCCAGCGGGCATTTCGGGTTGTTCCAATGGGACAAAACGCGCCAGCAACCGCTCGGCGGCTCGACCGATTTCAACAAACAGATGGAGTTGATGGACGCCGAGCTGCAAAAGCTCGACGCCGGGTTCAAGAATTCGGGCGATTCGGCCGGCGCCCTGGCGCGCCGCTTCGACTCGGTCTTTGAGCGCTCCGGCGGCAGTCTTCTGGCGCAGCGCGTCGCCGGGGCGCAAGGGTTCGAGGCCGAGACGACCAAGGCCGGCGAGCGCGCCGCCAACGAGACCTATCAGGGCCAGACCGTCGCCTATCGCCATTCGCTGAGCGACCAGGCGCGCGCCGCGTTCGAGCATTATGAGACGATCAAGCGGCTCGCCGGCGAGGGATCGGCGCCGGAGCTTACCGCAAAGCGCGAGCTGACCACCAAGCTGGCGCAGTTCTACGACCAGGACACCCGCCAGATGATCGATGCGCTGAAGGCGCAGCAGGCGGCGGCCATCGAAATCACCGAAAAAATCAAGATCCAGCGCCAGATCATCGCGACGACCGAGGCGCGCGGCAATGCCCCGCTCGGCGGCGGCGTCGATCAGGGCCGTCTCGCCGCCGAGAAGACCGAGCTGGCGCGGTTGACGGTCCAGGCGGGGCGCGCCGATTACCGCCTGGCGGAGGAGGGGCTCGCCAGCCAGCAGCGGATCGACGCGCTCAAACTCTCCGGCTTCAAGGCGATCGAGGGCCAGAAGGTCGCGATGCACCAGATCACCGCAGCGGCGGCGATCGCCGCCGAGGCCAATTACGCCGGCGAACTGGCGCTCAGCGAAAAACAGATCCTCGACACGACCGTCGCGACCGCGGCGAAAACCACCGAGGAGCGCCAGAAGGCCTTCGAGCAGTCGCTGCAATGGGCGGCGAAGACCAATGCCGCGCAGGAGCAATTTCTCAAGCTCCAGGCTGACCAGGCGAGAGCCGAAGCCGCGAAATACGCCGCGCCGTTCATCCAGGCGTTCGACCAGATCGGGTCCAGCTTCGAGCGCAGTTTCGGCCAATTGCTGATGCGCCAGACCACCTGGGCCAAGGCCTGGCAACAGATCTATCAGACCGCGGTGAGCAGCATCCTGACCATGGTCGAAAGCGTCGGCTCGAAAGCGGCGGCCGGCCCGCTTGCCAAGCTGCTCGGGATGGGCCAGGCGGCGGCCGGCGCCGGGATCGGCGACGTGCTCGGGAGCTGGGTCGGCAAGCAGCTCTTCGGCACGGTGGGCGATGTCGCTCATGACACGGCGCTGCTCGCCAACACCACCGCGCTCGGTGTTCTGACGGCCGCGCTGGGCGGCGCCGCGGCGTCCTCGATAGCCGCCGCCGGTGCGGCGACCTCGGCGGCCGGCAGTGTCGCCGGCGGCGGCATCTCGGCGGCCGGCAGCATCGGCGGCGGCGGCGGGTTCTTCGGCTGGCTTGGTGGTTTGTTCGGAGGAGGTGGTGTCGCAGCGGCCGCGCCGCTCTGGTTCGCGCGCGGCGGCATCGTGCCGTCGGCGGCCGGCGGCTGGGCATTGCCGCAGTTTGCCGGGATGCAGCCGGCGATGCTGCATGGCGGCGAGATGGTGCTGCCGTCGCATATCAGCGAGGGGTTGCAGGGCATGATCGCGGCCGGCGCCGGCGCCGGCGATATGCACCTGCATTTGCATGCGACCGCACTCGACGCGCCGGCGACGGAAAGGCTGTTCCGGACGATCGTCAGCCGTAATCCAGACGCGATTCGCGACCTGTTCCGCTCCAATAGTTTGACGATGCGGACGATCTGAGGGAAATCGGTGCAAAGCGAAGATTTACCACAAAGGACACAAAGGATGCACGAAAGATACGAAGCCGACGAGGCGGCGCATGCGCCATCGTGTACTTTGCGTATCCCTCGTGTCCGTTGTGGTAGCTTTATATATTTGGGTTCCCTCGACGCATTGCTGACTCATGACAGGAGAACTTCTGCCAAATGACCCGTCTCATTCTGCTTTCCGCTCTCGTGCTCGCCGGCTGCGGCCCGGCCGGCGCGGCTCAGCAGGCCGTCATCCTCAATCCCGGCGACACGCTGACCGTGACGGCTCCGGCATCGGGCTTCAATCCACTCGACTATCTCGCCGCCAAGGTCTGTCCGGACGGGTCATCTCCGAACAACTGCACAAACCCGGTTCCAATGACGGTCGATACGCCGCTGACCTGGCGGCGCGGCGACTTCGGCAATCCCGGCGACCCGAACGGCATCGCTCAAATCCTCGATGCGGTGCTGTCGGCGAGCGGGCAGTCGGTGATCCTCGATTGGTCTTTCGAGCGGTATCCGGCATGGGCCGGCGGTGGCCCGACAACCTTCACGCCGTCCCGCGGCGACGGCGGGGAGATATACCAGATTGGCCCCGATGGTTTCGTGCGGACTCTCTCGACGCAAGCCGGCAACTCGCCGCTGCAA